>OFFL01000470.1_pt1 | contig 44470 bp, 47 predicted proteins | sample 1521391 | NCBI WGS metagenome assembly OFFL01 (sample SAMEA3504082, study PRJEB24116) | mouse gut metagenome | biome: mouse gut; feature: mouse-associated habitat; material: faeces | place: Denmark | collected 2011
ATTATTATATGAAAAATCTTTTGTGGCTGTTGCCAGCCCCGATTTTTATCGGCTATGTTAATTCACTTTTTTGATTTATACTTTGTTCAACAATCTTACACTGTTTGTGCAGTGCTTCCACAAAAATTTCTTCAGCCGTACCCAAGGTTTCTTTTTTGCTGATCCAACCTACCTTGCAGCACCAGGTAAAATCCTCTACTTCAACGATACGCAGCTTTTCTCCAGGTCCCATCATTTTGCCGACGACCGTACGAGGAAAGGCACTGATGGCATCGGAGCGTAAAATATATTGTTTCAAATTGTGGAATCCGCTGACATGCCGCATTTTGTGAGGGTTTCCATAATCCTGCAATAGTTTCTCTGTTACCGGACTCCCTGATTTTCGATGGGTGATAAATGGATAATGCAGTATTTGCTCCAAAGATAAATTCTCCTCCATAAACAAAGGATGTTCCTCCTTTGCCACAAATACCATTTCATCCTCAAACAATTCATGATACTGAAATCTAATACGATTCAATTCATGATACGCGTCATGCTCATTGATATAACTGACCATAACAATACCCAAATCCAGTTGCTCTTCCGCAATCAATTTTACAATATAATCGGTATCATCCTCAATTAATTGAATCAGGAGCTCCGGATATTTCTGCTGCAAATCCATCAAGGTATTCACCAGTAGCATATCACAAAAATAAGGAATTCCCCCTATCCTTAGCTTTCCTTTTAAATCATTGTCCTCCTGATATTCGATATGCTCTATCCGCTGTACCGCTTCCATAATGACTTTCGCTTCCTGCAAAACAGCTTGTCCCGGTACTGTAAAGGAAACGCCCCGTTTGCTTCTGTGCAGAATTTCAAATCCCAGCTCCTCCTCCAGCTCTTTCACAGCAGCGCTCAAGGAAGGCTGTGAAACAAACAATACCTGTGCAGCTTTGGAAAAGGTACTATATTTTTCTAATGCTATCAAGTATTTAAACTGGCTTAACCGCACGTGCCTCTCCCCTTTTCTGTAATGATACAATCATTGCTTATATTCTACAGCCTCCCTGGCAATTCCTCTCCCTGCCTCAACGGAAGACAAACTGCACATAAGGAACTCCCAATATGCAAAAAACAAAACAGCCAGAAACCACAATCAGCAGCCCATATTTATAAATATCTCTCACCTTAATCCAATCCGTATTGCCATGCATCAAAGCCGCCATAGGAGATGCCGCCGGTGTCAAAATTCCAAAGTGACAAACATAAACCAGTAAACTTGTCAAAGCCAAAGGCTCAATCCCCATCTTCACTGCAAAAGGATAAAATACAGGCAGCAAAATAGCGCCGGCAATGCTTTGCAAAATACAATTGGCAATCATCACACCAATGATCACCACCATAAGTAAAAATATTCCCGTTGTCTTATCGGCAAACAAAGGGCCCAAGTGTTTGAGCAGAAAAGGGGTAATTCCCGTTTCCCCTGCCGTCAGCGCTGTAGAGAGTGGCATCACAACAGAAACTAAAAAAATTACATCCCACTGTATTCCCTTCGATGCCACTTCTTTGTAATTCAGTATTGCTTCTCCATCCACCTTAACACAGCACATGGCTGCCACTAAGAGCATCGCCGTTCCCGACGCCTGAATTTTATTCAATGCCTCCACAAGGAAAAATGAAGAGGGCAGAATACTGGGCAACAGCAATAAAACAATTAACAGAAATAAGAAAAACAATACTGCTTTTTGATGCTTCGTGAGAGCCAAATCCACATCATGAAAAGACGCTTCTGTTAAACTGCTCAATTTTTGTACATCAATCTTAAAAAACAACTTTGCCATAAACAGAAACATCAAAATACAGCAAAGCCCCATAGGAATGCTGAAAAAGATATAAGTTAAGTAATCCACCGTCAGACCTGTCATATTTTCCAGCACGCCAAACACTGTGATTCCAATGGTCTTAAAAGGAAATAACGCCAGACCAAAAGAGGCTGAGGCTACAATGCCCACAACCATAAAGGACGGAAAAGAATCAAAAGGTTTATAGCCTATCTGCTTGCAAATACTGTACAAAATCGACCAACAAATCATAATGGCTGGGATCGTACTGGTAACCGCCGAGAGAATAAATGTCGTAAACAAGAACACAAAAATAAACAGCCAAGGTTTTCCCAAAATAAATTTTCTTGTGATAAACCACATTGCAATAAAATGACTTACACCAGACTGCTCTACAATAGCGGCTACAATCGTCATAAAAAAGATAAGCAGCAGCGTATTGCTTCCCCAGCCAAGCGCAAAGGCTGTCTTTAAATCCATTACTTCCAGTAAAATCAATCCCAGCAATCCAATTATGCTGGGCCAAAGTAAGCCTATTGTCGACCAAGCAAAGAGTAACGCGCAAAATACGCCTAACACCTTCATTCCCAACGCCGTCAATGGCTCCACTGCCGGCAGATATCCAAAGCCAAACATAATAATGAAAAATATCGCAACTTTTCCGCAGTAGAAACCATCCTTCTTTTTCGCCGCTCCACCTTTTTGCATGCTTCTGCTCCTCCTTTTTGCAAAAATGAAAAGGCTGCTTTAGAAATGTCATTGTGTACATCAAAAAGTATTGAAGCTACAAAACAACAGAATCTTACAAACAGCCTTTTCTTTTAGAGCTACCTACATAGCTCCATGTTTTCTCTTATCGCGGAATTCCATCTTCGGACCTTCACTTGTCAAACAAATTGTTTGGAACTTATTGTTTAATAACGGATTGGTATAAGTATAATCACTCCGTTTATGATGAGGCCCGCGGCTTTCTTTTCGGTTTTCTGACATCAGTGCGGTAGCCTGTGCGTAATCAATCAAATCCAAAACTTCCAGAGTACGCATCAAATCGTGGCTGGTTTCTGCTTTCAGCTGCGCCAAAGAATACCGTTTCAGATCGCTCAAATATTTAATCCCTGATTTCATCAATGTCTCCGAACGCACATTCATGCCTACATAGGTGTTCATAATCTGCTGCAGTGTAGAGTTGGCCTCTTTCCAATACGCCCCTTCTTTTCTGCTGCAAATCTGTTCATACAAAGCAACCTTTTCTGCAATCAACGCATGATCTTTGACATCATATTCTGCAACTTCCTTCACATATTCACAAGCATTTTCTGCCGCAACATGACCAAACACTGCGGCACTGGTAATATCGCCCCGCACATTTCCCGCGGAGTTGCCGATGGCATACAGCCCCTGCAAACTACTCATACTCTTGATATCTACATCAATTCCACGACCGAGGAACACATACTCAAAAGAAGCGAACTCAACCATACTCTTGCGCAAATCAATATCATACTGCTCCAGATAGTCGGTGATAGAAGTATCGCCCTCCGCTACAAAGGCATCATGCAGCATATAATCCAAATCTTCTTCGGAAGTTTCTGAACAGTTCATAAACACTGGACCACTGCCATCAGCCAGTTTTTCCGAAAATACTTCTCTCCAGATATCAGAAGTCGCATCACAGTACTCTCTGCTTGGTTTATCCACAAACGGCCCCAATGGTTTGCCATAATAGTCAGTCAACACGCCAATCCATGTCGCCTTTCCCGAACGAGCGAAAAGTTTGGGACCTGCCTGCACAGCCGGAATATCCAAATTCACCAATCTTGCCCCTGCGCGATAGGCCATAGCCGCACCGCTGCCTGTATCTGCCGGACAGCTGGCTGTATTAAATTCATACGCCGGATTTTGACCTGGATACATCCGAACAGTATGCCCAGTACCAACAATCACCGCTTTTGCCTGGAATATAATCACTTCTGCCTGTTCCTCGTCAGAAATATTAATGCCAATAGCACCGACCACACGGCCCTGATTATCTGTCAACAGCTCATTCACTACAGTTTTATTCATAATGCGTGCACCATTTTTCAGAGCTTCTTTGGTCAGAATCGGTTTCTGATTGCGGCCGTCATATTTTAAATGATATTTGCGCCGTCCTGGCATCGCATGCCCTTCAAAATTCCATTTTCCTGTAGGCTTCATATCAATGCCATAGCTATGCCAGAGTTGGATGACCTCAAAGGAACGGCCCATCATCAAGGATACCAAATCCAAATCCTGCCATGGTCCTACCAATGTTTCCATAACTTCCTGCAAAATCGTATCATAATCATCGCCGTGAATTTCTGGAATATAACACATAAAGTGGTCGTTGCCTGTTGCCCCGGAACCAGATCTTCTCGTATCCGCCTTTTCTGCAATCACTACATCCGCGCCGTTCTTCGCAGCAGTGATTGCTGCCTGCAGGCCGCCGATGCCGCCGCCAACAATCAAAATATCACTTTTTACAATATTTTCTCTCACTTTCACTTTCATACTCTAGCACTCCTTTTTTGGTACATCCACATGCAACATCATATGGGACAAGGGATAACGTAATGTGATAGCCTGAACCGGACAGTCGATTGCGCAAGCTCTGCAATGCCAGCATTCATCAGGATATTTGACAACAATTTTTTTATCTTTCGATACTTTAATTACATCCAACGGACAAATCGCAGCACAATATCCGCATTTTATACATTTTTCTTCGTTAATAATTGGTGGCATGTCATACACCTCTCCATTTATATATTTTTTGCTATAGAGATTCGATCGAATTCATATTTCATATTTATATTTTATCTCCATATTATTTATATGTAAAATACCGGTTCGTTATTTTTTTTATAGTCATTGCCTATAATTTTTTTCAGATACTCCATCCTGCACCAATGAAATAAAAAATATTTCCTACAGTATATTTACACGATCCATTTTTCGGACAGCGCTTGACGAATAGTTTTCTGTGTGCTAGGATATACATATAAAAAGAGTGACCATGACATGCTGGTAACATGTCGGTAAACGGTTTACTCCCCTGTTAATTGACAAACTACCCGCCGATCTTGTGAGGATTGAGGCGGGTAGTCATTTTTTATGTGACTTTAAAACCTTACTGCTTGCGCAGCAAGGCGATGATCTGAACCAGCAATGTGAGTAATAAAATCAATTCTGTCAATGTCAAGATCACCACCTCCCCTCATCAGGGAAGCAAACCGCCTACCGTTATGGTCACTCTATATCCATATTTTACCATATAATATTCCGTTTCACAATCCCTTTCGAAAGGATTCACGATCTTTCCCATCAATACATTACAAGTCCAATCTTCTGCAAAAAAATAAACTGCTGTCACAGAAAAACTATGACCGCAGCCTATGTAGCAATGGGTTATTCAATTTTCATTCAATCATACTTCAAAATCTGCAGTACAATGGCCAAAATAAAGCCGCAAAAACATACAGCCGCAGCCACAACAACGCGCTAAAATTTATGACTAAAGCCCAGCCATAGCACCGCAAGAAACATGACAGGCATTCCCACCAGGTAAACACACACCAAAGGCGCAAGTGCCAAATCCGTCGGCGCGATATAAATGAACAATCCCAGTACAAACCAGAGAAGAAACAGCGCGATGGCAATATATTGTGCAGACTGTAGTTTTCCCTCTTTGTACAGTCGTATATGAAAGAAAACAAATAGAACCAAGGTAACACCACACCATATATAAAACAGCAACGGATATCTGTGTATCCCTAAGGGACACAAAATGGCTGATAAAAATAAATAAATTTTCATCACAAACTGACAATCCGGTAAATGCGCTTTCAGCGTTTTCCGACAAAGAACATCCCTTTTGCCATCCTCTCTCATTTTATCCTCTCTCATTTTATCCTCCCTCTTATCACGAACGCTCAATATCCAGGCTTTCTCTGCGGCTTTATTTCTGAACACAGTTGTATCGCAAACAAATGAGCCTGTCTTTACTTCACAGCATGCGGATTCTTTTGCAGAAGAACCGAACGATACAACGCATAACAGCTAATGAATACAAGATAACCCGTCAAAGTCTTTTCGGCATACTCCCAGGGAGCTGCCAAACACCAACCACATAAACCCACACCCATCAGTTTCCAAAGATCTTCTATCACCTTCGTCAAATCCGTCTGCGCTGTAAACCGCACCTGCGAAGACAGCAACGCCGAAAAAATGGTCAGCCACAAAGCGCAGCCCAATTGAATATTCACGAACAGAGAAAATCCCAATATTCCCTGAAAAGTCATAACAGACAAACAAACGACAACGATGCCCAGATTCCATATTTTCCACTCAATCGCTGTTATATTTGTCTTTTGGACACGTTCCAAAATCGCAGGAATTCCTGATAAAAACAAAAAGAACGGCACATACATATCTCCCACCTGACGATACCGACAATAGCAGTCTCCCAGCATAAGAAAAAGTACAAGGAACAACACCACTAGAATCGGCCCCAGACTATCCAAATCTAATTTTTTATCCACACCATCACCTCATTCCGGCTTGCTTCTGATAATAACTCACTGCAAAAAACATGCTGCCCATGTATGCCCATCCTCTGCTTTACATTTCAGACAGTAACACACCATGTTTTCCCCCGCTGTCCTTCAAAAACTTCCTCATGGCTCATCCGTGTATCATTTTCCGCTGCAAACTCATCTGCTTTATCTAATGCAACTTCAACGCCATCTGTCAATTTTGAATACTCTTTAAGACTAAGCACTACCATTGCGCCATAACCGTTTTTGGTTAAATATACCGGCTCGCCCGAGTTTACAATCTTCTCAATATCGGGAAACTTATTTCTTAAATCTGAAACAGGTCTAATCTGTATCATAGCATTCGCCCCTTATCAATATTTTATCTTAATTTTATCATCATATATATTCTACCCTGCTTTTTCGAAAAAACAACCATTATAAAAATCTTTATTCATGGTCTCTGCGTATTAAAGGAAACCATGATTGATGAATTAAAAATGTTTCACGTGAAACATTTGCAAAGGAGCTTTATCCTATGTTTCTGAACATTAGACCAATGATTTAATTATTATCTGCGTTTGCAATTGTAAGAAACCTACTACAAAATGAACTCTTCAAACCGTGTTACAACAGTTTGAAGGGTTTCATAATCTTTGCGGTATACCTACATTAACAAATTTAATTATATCTGATTAGCATATCACATACATAGCTCCCATATTCAAAAACTGTCACTAAGAAACTGTACCAATAGATTGCTAAAAAAATATTCGTTCCAACTATCAAAGTATCGTTACCGTTTTCTTTTCGTATCTCTTTCAGCAATATCATGATTGCTGGCCACACTAAAAATGATAAGTAAATCGTAATAAAGCTTGTCATCGAAATACTCTACTCCTTAAACAAATTATTTAATTACAGTTCTCGCAACTGTCTGAATTTTTATATTTCTCACGAACTGCCCAAATAATGTCTATACTTTATCTTAACAAATTCTTCGCAGCTTTACAACGAAAACGTCCCCAACAGGCCAAAATCTGCACGAAAATATTTCAACCATTAGAATGCAATTTGCGAAAAATGACTGACAGAAACATTTTTGCAGTCTTGCAAAATAATTTATAACAACTGTACAGAAATGACGCCTTCCTTCCCAATTTGCTCTGACAAGAAAGACGTCATATTTGTACGTAGTGGGTTTAATGGATAACTGAGAAATCTAAGCAATTGAACAGGCAGAATACAAGTTTATCGTTTACATATGATTGGGTAGTAGGTAGACAACCGTATTCACCGGAAGTTCAAGCAGCGCTTGCCGTTTTGTACCTTGACAATACAGCCATTGCTTATCTAAAATTCCTTCTGGATGGGACAGCAAAACCAATAGTTCATTTTCATAAAATCCCATCATCAAATGACAATTTTTCAACGCTTCTGCTATTTCTGCATTCGTTTCAGCAAAAGAATTTGCAAATTCATTTTTAGAAAATACCAACTCTGCTTGCCCCGTTCTTGTGTTGATGAAATATATAACATAGCCATCCGTAAAATAGAAATCCTGTCCAGTCTCTATCGCCGCCTGTTCTGGATAGAGTTGACTGTTCATCAGTGGCAAGCCGGAAATCCTCTCTAGGTTTCCTTTCTGTCGCTCTGTATCATACTGATACAATGCAACTTCCCCATTGAGCGAATTCCACAGCAAGACTGTTGGCCCATTCTCTGTAACAGTTAATCCTGCAAGTTCATAATCAACGGCAATATCTAACTGATATGCATGACTATCGTCAGCTAGTATTACAGTGTCTTTATCTTCTTTCCAACAGCGCCAGCTACCATGCAACACTTCGCAAGTATGTTTCATTTCTATAATTTGATGAAAAAAATCGGCATTCACTTTTGAAAATGGCTTATTGTAGGAGGCCTGAGGTAAAATGATGTAGCCATCACCATCCCATTTGATACGCATCACAGCATCTATATCCTGCTGTTGCAATAATACGGTTTTTTCTGACACAATAGTCTGTTCACCCAAATTCCACTGTGCAGCATACAATGTACCCTGTTCACTATCATATTGCAATAACGGAATTTGTAATACAGCTTGCGTCTTGTTTCCTGCACAACCAAAGAACAGCATAAGACAAAGCACTACTATAATACAACACGTTTTTCTCAGCATATTCTTCCCCACCCTTTTGCCACATTAACATTTATTTGCGCTTAACTTGACAATTTAAGATGTAAAAAATTAATAAGTAATTCTATAATATACCCAGCTAGATACGTTGTTTAATTTTGCATTCAACCTGTCATTCGTATGACCGGAATACCTATGATCAATTGTATCATTTAATGTACAAAGTACCATGTGATTGCTATATGTTGTCATTTTCACCATATGACCGGCTACACAATCATCAAATGTTGTTTCTATTGCATAATCATTATTCACCATATATTCACATAGATACCTAGAAACCTGCCATGCATTTGTTCCACGTTCCCAACTAGAATTAGTAGGAATTCCACCTGCTGCTAAAGCTTGCGATACAAAATCTGCACAGTCATTATGACAAAAGATTGTCTGATATGGATATTTGCTATTGTTCCATTTGTCATAATTTACGCCTCCACTTGATCCACCTGCTATCGAACCACACTTACAAGCATTTGTTCCATTACTTGTATATTTGTTTGCATAATCTCGAGCAGCTACACGATCATATCCACCTGCTCTTGTCGATGTAGTTATACTAATTTTTGATTCATCGCTTTTGAGATAAGAAGTTAATTTTGCAGCACTTTTATTTTGTAACTCTCTCGCTGTATCAAACGGTTTTGCAGGAAATAGAATGCCACCTGATTCTTCAAATAACCGGACATTTTTCAATTCACTATTGTCAATGTCGGCTTTCACAACGAAATCTACAGTTAAAAGTGTTGGCACTCCAATGCATGCAGATACATCTTCAAATTGTTCATAAACTTTTTTTAGAAAACTAATTTTTTGTGTTTCTGTTAGTTCTATTCCATCAATCTTATTCAAAGCTGAATTTTCAACAGCATTCGGACTTAATAATAATGTTTCAACGGAATTTACACCAGTTACACTTTTCACACCTTGCATGTATGGAAGCTCATCCACACTGTTATATTTTAAAGTTGTATATACCTCGACTAATAAATGAGCCTCTATGTTGTCATCCTGCAAATTAAATCCTGTTATTTGACTTTGATAATCTGAAAGCGTGTAATGTTCTGTATAGTTTTCGTTTACCCAGTTCTGAACATATGCAGATACTTTTGTCTTCAATTCATTTTCATCATTTTCCCCTGATTCTTCTGCAAACGCTGGCATTCCTACAGTCATAGCCATTGCCGCTGTCAAAATAGTTGCAACTATTTTTTTCATTGTTTTTCTCATAAATTTTTCCTCCTCAAATTTTCATTTTCTTCCCTGCCGGTTTGCACAGGCAGGGAAGAAGTTGTCCTGACACTGCTCTCTCACGAGCTATAGATAGTTTGTGTTTCTGATGCGCTGCCTTCCCAAACGGTGACAGTCGCTTTCACGCGGTAAGTTTTACCTTTTGTGATGCTCTTTGTTTTGTACACAGAAGCGTAGCTACTATTCTGTGTGTCTGTCCAGGTGGCAATGGACGTCCAGCTATTTCCGTCTTTTTCCTGTAATTCTGCAACCACCTTTGCTTTGGTGGCATCAAAGTCATCGCCTATTACCCAGGCGTTCACGGTTGCCGTTGTCCCGGAGATGGACAATGTGCAATTCCACTCTCTGTTTGTTGCGTAACAGGTTCAACAGCAGTTGCCATGGCAGCAACTGCTGGTACTGACGTCAGTACCACGGCGCCCAGACAAACTGCAGCCGCCGCTTTCTTTGCTCTATTCACCATCTTATTTCCCTCTTTTCCGTTTGAATTTTGTGAGAAGAAACAAATTTCTCGCTCAAATTCTTCTCATATATTAAGAACGACAAAATGGAGGGCATTCCGGACAATATTTTTCAAAAAAATTCATTTTTCTTACTTTTTATGCCACGACACAAAAAAGACTGTCCTTTCACACACTTGACAATCTTTTCATTCTTCACAGCTCTATATTTTGCAAAATACGCAGTATTTCCTCTTCCGGCAATCTAGTCTGTCCTGTGATGCAATAGGCTTCGTATATCCATACAAATTGAATACGTTCTTTTTTTTCTATGAGTTGCACTTCCCTGCCTTTAATGGTGCCGTACTTCACATTTGCATCCTCTGTATCGGCAATATAAGTAGAAGTCATGTTTTCTGTCAGCAAATCTTGCTCTAGCGAAAAAACAATTCTTCCCGTTGAATCGACATAATCAACAAAATAAGTTATTGTTGTAATTTCTTCTGTATTTTTATGTAAGGAGTCGGGCAAATAACCAAACGTAAGCGGCGTAAGCTGAGCTTCAGCTTTTTCCCTGGAGGTAAAGTGATATTCTGTATATTCCTCATATACTGTCCGCACCACTTCAATGACCTTGCGGCAGCCAGCCATCACGGCCTCCGGCATGGCCACACAGCTCAGGAGAAAGCACAGCAGCACGGCGGCAAGGCCCCGTCTGCTGTAGTACTGCCAGCCCAGTCGCGCCCTGTCCTGCGCCACATTGCCGACTCTCACATTCTCTATCAGCGCCTGCATCCTTTGCTGAAACTTTTCTGAAAAGACTGGCTCCTCGTAGGCCTCATAATCAAGCCATGGCTCCAGCTCGGCCTTTGCCGCCAGTTTTGCGGCATATTGCAGCTTCTCATCGCTCAGCTTCATCGTCCCATACCTCCTCCTCTTGCAAAATGGCTTTGAGCTTCTTTTTGCTCCGACTGCTTATCTTTTCCACATTGGCAACGGTCAAATCCAACAGCCGCGCCACCTCGCTGTTGCTGTAGCCATAGGCAAACTTCAACAGCAGCACGTCCCGATACTGGCTGGGCAGCTTGCCCAGCGCACTGGCGATACTGCTCCCCTCATCGACGCCCATTTCTACCGACATGCATGCTGCATTTTCTATATCCTCCATCCCTATGGTGGGGATGTGTTTTCGCTCCTGCCTTCTCCGGATATCAATGGCCACTCTCCGCGTCATGATGAGCAAGAGATGCATGGTTTCCTGGGAAACGGACTCATGGATCATGCACATATTCCTGGCAACGCGCAGAAAAACGGTGCAGACTGCCTCCTCGACCATCTCTTCATCCCGCAGCTGTTTCCTGGCTGCGTGGTACAGCAATTTTTTGTATTTCTCATACAGGGTTTCAAATTTGTCCTGATCTTCTGCACTCCCAATCAGGGCCAGACAAATCTCCAACACTTCCCGCAGTCCCATCTACCACCTTCCGCTAACATATTTCTCCTTTATTTATATACAACGACTAAAAGAGAACAAATTGGGACACTGTTTTCCATAAAGTTTTTCTATCCTGTTCATGCCCCTTTTCCATAATAGGTAATGCAATTATAGTAGAAAGCTGCCGGAAATACAACGAAAATGTCATAATCAGACTGTCACCTGTCCCTAATACCCTATAAAACAAATACAATCGAAGCAAAGCCAATCAAGCAAAGTCCTCATCCGTAAATCCTGTTGCCCTTTCCCCCTTTCTCTAAAAATCTCTTTTATATATTAAGAACGAAAAAAAAGAACAAATCCGGACAACTTTGAAAAAAATTTTTCATCTTGCTCTGATTTTCATGCTGCGGCATAAGGAAAGGAACAGGCTGCGCGCTACTAATAAATATTTAGTACTATTCATTTTTTAGTACTTGACAATGCAAAGTAGTTGGTATAACATATAATCTGTAAGGAGGTGGCTGATTTGAATGCTCAATTCAAAAAAGGCGTTCTGGAACTGGTCGTACTGATCTCTCTGGCCAAGAATGACATGTACGGCTATGAAATCGTCAGTGAAGTCTCCAAAATCATTGAGGTCAATGAGGGTACCATCTATCCGCTCCTGAAGCGGCTGACCAATGAAAAATATTTTGAGACTTATTTGCGTGAATCCTCAGAAGGACCGCCGCGAAAATATTATCACCTTACCCGTTCCGGTAAGGCTTACAAAGATGAGCTGAAAGAAGAATGGCTTACCTTTAACGAAAGCGTGACAAAATTTATTATGGAGTGTGATTCCCTGTGACAAAACATGAATTTCTCAATCTGTTGGAGCAACGGCTCATTGTACTCAATGACGATGAGCGGGCAGATTTATTGAACGAATATGAACAGCACATTGAAATGAAAATGCAGTCCGGCTTATCCGAGGAAGAAGCCATCGCTGATTTCGGCGATCCTGAAGAACTCATCAAGGAGCTGCTGGAGGCCTATCACCTCAACACCGACTATCAGCCTCAAAACAGATTTGCCGCCAATATCACCTACGGTGTCAAAAGCTGCGCCCATTTTTTGAGCAGCACCTTTGAATCGCTGTGCCAGCAGGACAAAAAAAGCTTGTTCCAGTCCTTTTTACGGCTCTGCGGTCTGGGCATTTTTCTGGGTGTGCTGTATACCTTCGGCGCATTATTCTGCCATATGCTGCACAGCTTTTTGGTCTACACGCTGCCCTTTGGCAGTTCTATCGGCCGTGCGGTCTATCAGCTCATCGAGCTGTGTCTGTATCTCATTTATATGGCGTTCACAATCTATCTGATTATTTTCTTTATCAAACGCTATATTCTCATCGATTATAAGCCGCTGGAGCAGCCCGCTGCCTGTCACTACAGCAGCACAGAGCCGGTCTTTAATTTCGATTTTGACGGCGCTAAAAATTATGCCATGGGCGCCCGCGAGCAAGCCGGTGAAACTATCGCCCGCATGCGCATGAAGGCGGCTCAGTCCAAAGAAATGCGTCTAGCGGAAAAGGAAGGCAGCGAAAAAACGCCCTTCCGGATTCCGTTTCCCGATATTTCTCTGAGCACGCTGTGCATGAAGGTGGTCATCTGGTGCTGCCGCTTTGTGGGATTTTTCTTCCTCCTGTTTGCAGTCTGCTCTGCGTTGGGACTGATTGCCGGCACGGCTACCGCCTTTGTGTTTGTCGTGATGGGCTACAGCATCATCGGGCCGTTTTTGATTGTGCTGGGCTGCACACTGCTATCCATCGTGGTCACGGCTCTGCTGATTCAATTTGTATTCGGCATTGGAGGTGCTAAGATATGAGAAAGGCCATGCGGATTTATTTGATTCTCACCCTGGTCGGCGTGATCCTCGTCGGTCTGGGCTGCGGCATCTCGGTATTTGAGATGAGTACCTATCAGACGGCAGACTACAGCGCCGCAGATGCAGACGCCTCCCTTCCGGCGATTGAGATGTCCACCAAAACCTTAGAAGCACCCTTAAGCGGCAACAGCCAGTTTAAGCTGGATTACTACCGCTGGAATGACAGCAAATATGAGGTGGAGATTGACAACAGTTTGCAGGATAAGGTATTGATTCAGGTGACCGGTCCAAAGGATTTGTACAACTATTATCTGAACCAGGAAGGAACCAACTATTATAATCTGTATTTTGAATCTCGTCCTTTTGAAAGCTTTCATTTCTTTTTGAAAACAGCCAAAGAGGGCTATTTCGTCAGCAATCCGCCGCCCATTCAGGTCACGCTGCGGATGAACGAGGCGCAGGCCAAAAATTTTAAGCTCAATGAGGAGCGGGACCGTGTCAATGAAATCTCCACCGATTATCAGGAACGGATTTCTTCCATCGAAGAACAGTATCAGGAAACCTTAACCTCTTTGGAAGAAGAACAGCAGGTACAGCAGCAGGAGCTGCAGGATTCCTACGAGGCCCAGCTGGACGAGCTGCGGCAGCAGTATGAGGAAGCGCTGGCCCAAAAGGATGCGGAGCTGGAAAACCAGCAGCAACAATATGAAGAAAAAATCACATCCTTACAGCAACAGATAGAAACTATCCGCGATTCCTTAAACTAGACGCAGTCCATTCTCACAAACGCTGCAAAAAGGGAAGTCCATCAGCATTTTTTGCGACAGACTTCCTTTTTTATTGGCAGCTGGACACAGACCATTCTCCATTTATAAAGATTTGGTAAAAATTTTATAAAATATTGAGGGAATACCCCATTTGCCCTTGCGAAATTCTGAAAAATCCAGTATCATAGCAACGGTGCTTTTTATGCGTATTATTGGTATGTTTTGAAAATCCGCAGGAAGCATCAAAATGAATTGAAAACAGGAGATTATGTATTATGACTGACTTTTTTTCTGAGTTATTGAAGGTGATTGTCATCGGTATCATCGAGGGGATTACCGAGTGGCTGCCTATTTCCAGCACTGGACACATGATTTTGGCCGAGGAATTCCTCTCGCTGAATGTATCGCCGGAATTTTTGGAAATGTTCAATGTCGTCATTCAGTTGGGCGCGATTCTGGCCGTTGTGGTACTGTTTTTCCATAAGCTCTGGCCCTTCTGCTCCCCCAAACAGGGACTGATAAAAAAAGACATCTGGAATCTGTGGATGAAGGTGATTCTGGCCGTGCTGCCCGCCGCCATCATCGGTATTCCGCTGGACGACTGGTTTAACGAACACTTTTACAATTATCCTACTGTCGCAGTGACGCTGATTCTTTACGGCGTTCTGTTTATCGTCATTGAAAATTACAACAAGTATCGCCGCCCTGTGGTCAATGACTTTTCCCAGCTGACCTGGCAGCTGGCGCTGGCCATCGGTATGTTTCAGGTATTATCCCTGATTCCCGGTACCTCCCGCTCCGGCTCCACCATTTTAGGCGCGATACTTCTGGGGACTTCTCGTTATATTGCCGCTGAGTTCAGCTTTTACCTGGCTATTCCTGTGATGTTTGGCGCCAGCCTGCTGAAGCTGCTCAAGTTTGGTCTCAGCTTTACTTTTGCGGAAGGCGTGCTCCTACTCACCGGCATGGTTGTAGCTTTTGTGATTTCTATTTTGGCAATCAAATTTTTATTGAGCTATATCAAGAAAAATGATTTTAAGGCATTTGGTTATTACCGTATCGTTTTGGGGATTATCGTGCTGGGCTACTTTTTCTTTCTCGCCTAGCCTGCGCCCTGTTTTTTAAGAGGATTCCCGTATAAGTATGTGTGTTCCTCTCTGCCCTGTCAGAGGGTACAATTTTACCAAAAAAGAGTGGTGTGTTTGATGTATCGTTCCCGCAATTCACAAGAAACCCGTTCCATTTATATTCTGCTGATGCGCACGGATACCTATTTTTCCCGCCTGATTCATTTTGTGAGCGCTGAGGAATATACCCATGCTTCTCTTTGCCTGGACGGCAGTCTGCAGCAGTTTTACAGCTTCGGCCGAAAAAACAGCTATCTCATGTTTCCCGCCGGCTTTGTACAGGAGGAGCTGGACCGCGGTATTTTTCAACGCTTTCCGGAGATTCCCTGCGCGCTCTACGAGCTGCAGGTGCCATTGCCGGTATATGAAAAGATTGTGCAGCGTATTATGCTGATGCGCTATAGCCAGAACGATTATCATTATAATTGTTTGGGCGTGTTGCTCTGCAAGCTGGGATTGGCCCATCAACGGCAGCATCACTATTTCTGCTCTCAATTTGTTGCCGACGTGTTACAGAGAAGCGGCGCGCTGGAATTTTCCAAAGAGGCCTCACTGGTGCAGCCCGGTGATTTCCGGCATCTGCCCCAGCTGCAGCTGCGCTACCAGGGACAATTAAATCAACTGCGCAGCGCCTTTTAGTCTCACTGAAAAGCGCTGTCGCCTAAGCAGAAACCCCCGATAAAAGCTACCGACGCCAACACGGCAGCTTTTATCGGGGGTTTTGTTGTCAGATTGTCAATTTTTCGGCACAGACAATTCTTCACCCATTATTCATTCTCAAACAGCGGTGTGCTGAAGTAGCGCTCTGCTGTATCGGGCAAGATAGTGACGACGGTCTTGCCCTCGCCCAGCTTCTTTGCCAGCTTGCGGGCAGCGGCCACATTGGTGCCGCTGGAAATGCCGCACATCAGACCCTCCAAGCGCGCCAAATCCTTGGCAGTCTGGATGGCCTCTTCGTCGGTCACGATGTAAATATCGCTGTAAATCTGCTGATTTAAAATTTCCGGTATCACACCATCGCCAATGCCCATTTGCAGATGGGTGCCCACATTGCCGCCGGCCAAAATAGCTGCATTCTCCGGCTCCACTGCCCAGATTTCCATATCAGGATTCTGTGCCTTCAGCACCTCGCCGATGCCAGTGATGGTACCGCCGGTGCCGATGCCTGAGCAAAAGCCGTGAATCGGCCCTGCCACCTGCTCCAGTATTTCCAGCGCGGTGCGATGACGGTGCGCCATGGGATTGGCTTCATTTTCAAATTGCTGCGGCACATAAACCCTAGGGTTTTCTCTGGCCATGCGCAGCGCTGTCTGTAAACATTCGTCGATGCAGGCGCCGATATTGCCTTCATCATGAATCAAAATCACCTTGGCTCCATAATGCCGTACCAGCTTGCGCCGTTCCTCGCTCACCGAGTCCGGCATGATGATCACCGTTTCATAGCCCTTCACCGCGCCTATCAACGCCAGACCAATGCCCTGATTGCCACTGGTTGGCTCCACGATAATGGTGTCCTTCTGAATCAGTCCCTTTTTCTCCGCTTCTTCAATCATATTGAAGGCAGTGCGCGTTTTGATTGAGCCGCCAACATTCAAGCCTTCAAATTTCACCAAAATTTCAGCGCTCCCCGGTTCATGCATACGATTCAAGCGAATCATCGGCGTATGTCCCAACGCTTCCAAAACATTATTGCATATCATATTCCAGCCTCTTCTCCTTTTTTCTTCTACTATATTATATATGAATGACTTAAACAGCACAATATATTACAAAACAACATTTTCCAAATTACCTGTCTGCTCAAATTGTTTCACGTGAAACAATTTGCACACCTTTGCAGAAAATCTACTGGGCAAACAGCTCCGCGCACAGTTGCTCTACCTGCCGCCATGTTTCCTCCATGGTGCCGTTGTTATCAATCACAGCATCGGCATACTGCAGCCGTTCTTCCTCCCCCATCTGAGCTGCAATCCGTGCTTTTGCCTGCTGTATACTGTAATGATTGCGCGCAATCAACCGTCCCAGCTGGATTTCCTCGCGCACAGTCACCACCCAGACCACATCTGCCAGTTGCCGATATGCCTCTTCCTCCAAAAGCAACGCCGCGTCCAGCACCACCCAAGGCTCTGGGCTCTGCAGCTGCCGTTTCAGCTCAGCCAGAATCAAAGGCCCTGTAATTGCATTCAGCTGCTGCAGCATCGCTTCATCGGCAAAGACCTTTTTGCCTAAAAGCTCCCGGTTCAGTGTGCCGTCGGGCAATATGTACTGCCATCCAAATATTTCTTTTATCTGCGCCAGCCCTTTGCTGCCTGGCGTCACCACCTGCCGTGCAACGATGTCGGCATCGACTATCGGCAGTCCTCTTTCCCGCAAATATTGGCTCACCGTGGATTTGCCGCAGGCAATCCCGCCGGTCAAACCAATTACTTTCGCCATTTGTGTCACCTTCTTGCTTCATTTTTTTATAGAAACAACCGGAAAATACCTATCAAAATTAACAGGCATCCCGGCAGTACTTTGATTTTTTTATAAGAGATATTGGCGCCTATGCGAGCGCCCCCAAAAAGTCCTAAGGATAAAAACAGACAGGCGCAGAGCGCCGTGCAGATGCTGGTCATCACAGGGGAATAGCCCATGAGCGCCATCCCGATACCCGCTCCGCAGGAATCCAACGACAAGGCAAGCCCCAGCCAAAAGGCTTCCTTGCTGCTGATCATGCCGGAACGGTCCAAATCTGCCCGATGAGGCTCCTTCAAAATTTGTATGACAATACCTAAGGGCGCAATGGTCCATTGAAACAATGCCTCATCTGCATCCTGCTGCTGTACCAGCTCCTGAATACTCTTGCCCAGCATATACACACCCATGACAATCAAGATCATGGCACCGAGAACCTGCACCAGCTGCGGCGCAATAAACTGCCCCAGCCAGCTTCCCAGCCACATGGACAGCGCCAGCATCAATCCTGAACAGCCGCATATAATCAACACACCATACCAAGGCAATCTGATTTGTCTGATTCCATAGGAAAAACCGGCGCCTAAACAGTCGAAGCTCAGCGTCAGCGCCAGCAGTACCGTTAAAAACAACACAACCGCCTCCCTTCTCTCCTGATAGTAATATATGGAGAGAAGAGAATCCCGGTGCGAAAAATTTGGACTTATCTCCGACGCTGGCAATTAGGACAATACACTGAGGCCCGTCCTGCCACTGTCACCTTTTCCATGGTACAGCCGCACTCCCCGCAGGGCTTGCCGCCACGTCCATAAGCTCTGTGCTGCTCCTGAAAGCTGCCAGAGCGGCCCAGGCTGTCCACATAGTCCTTGATGGAGCTGCCGCCGCAGTCAATTCCCTGCGTCAAACGATCCTGAATGGCGAAATGCAGCGCTTTCGCCGTTTCCCAATCGGTGAGATGCCCCACCGGCTCTTCGGGATGAATCCGCGCCTGATACAAAATCTCATCGGCATAAATATTGCCAATGCCGGCAATGTTCCGCTGGTCCAGCAAAAAGGCTTTTGCCTTCTGGTTTTTTCCTGCCATTTGCCCAATCAGCCATTCCACTGTGAACGCATCCCCCAAGGGCTCCGGACCCAAAGCTGCAATCCCCGAAAGGGCATCGTAGTTTCTGTCGGGCAAAAGCCACAGTGTGCCAAACTGGCGCACATCATGATACCGCAGCTGATGCCCTCCCTGGAACTGGATGATCACATGAGTATGCTTTTCCACAGGGGCGTCCGTCGGCAGATAAAGCAGCTTTCCTGTCATACGCAGATGCACTGCCAGAGTACGGCCGCTGTCCAAATCCAATAAAATATATTTCCCCCGGCGGTGTACCGCTGAAAAGCTGTCGCCGCCAAGCTGGGCAATCAGCTCCTCTGCGCTGGGGCTCTGAATGAGCCGGGGCAGAGAAACGGTCACATGTGAAATTTCCTGCCGGAGGATGTTCTGCGCTAAAGAGCGGCAGATGGTTTCTACTTCTGGCAATTCAGGCATCACACACGCTCCATATCGTACCAGTTGAAGCCCACATTGACGTCGATTTTCAGCGGGACCTCCAAATTCACTGCATGCTCCATGCACTCCCGCAGAATCACAATCAGACCGGCAATTTCCTGCGGCGGTACCTCAAAGATTAATTCATCGTGTACCTGCAGCAGCATTTTCGCTTCAAAGTTGCGTTTTTTCAGTTGCTCCTGCACCTGCAGCATGGCAATCTTGATAATATCAGCGGCAGTACCCTGAATGGGCGTATTCACCGCTGTGCGCTCGGCAAAGCTGCGCAAATTGAAATTCTTGCTGTTGATGTCCTTGATATAGCGACGGCGTCCCATCATGGTTGTGCTGATTCCGCTGCTGCGCGCCTCCTGTATGGTCGTGTCAATCCACTGCTTGACACCGCTGTAGCGGGCAAAGTAGCTCTCGATATAATCCTTGGCTTCTTTTCGGCCGATGCCCAGTTCTTTGCTCAGGCCAAATTCCGTCTGCCCGTAAATGATGCCAAAGTTCACCGCTTTGGCATTACGGCGCATTTCCTTGGTCACGTCCTCCATAGCCACGCCAAACACCTCCGAAGCCGTGCGGCGGTGAATATCTTCATTGTTGCGGAAGCTCTCCGTCAGCACCGGGTCCTTGGACATATGAGCCAAAATGCGCAGCTCGATCTGAGAATAGTCGGCGGCCACCAGCACATTATCTGTTTGCGCAGGCTTAAATGCCTTGCGAATGCGTTTTCCTTCCTCAGTCTTGATGGGAATATTCTGCAGGTTGGGCTCTGTGCTGCTCAGCCGTCCGGTGGCAGTGATCGTTTGATTGAAGGTGGTGTGTACCTTCCCTGTCTGCCCATCCACCAGCTTCAAAATCCCATCTACATAGGTGGATTTCAATTTGGTCAGCTGCCGATAGGCCAGAATATCTTTGACAAACTCATAATCCTCCGCCAAAGTGTCCAGTACCTCCGCATCGGTGGAATAGCCTGTTTTTGTACGTTTTACTACCGGCAAACCCATTTTTTCAAACAGAATCACACCCAGCTGTTTTGAAGAATTGAGATTGAATTGTTCCCCCGCAGCGTCGTACAACTTCTCAGCCAACTTGTCAATGCGCCCCGAAAGTTCCCTGCCTAGTTCTTCCAGATACGCTGTGTCAATCCGCACCCCTTCATATTCCATGCTGGAGAGCAGCTCCGCCAGGGGCAATTCAATCTGCACATACAGATTCAGCAACTGTTCCTCTTTCAAGCGCTCCAGCATGTGATCGCTGAGTACATAGATTCCCTTCAGGAGTCCATACATCCGTTCCTCCGCCGGCTCTAGGGGCAAGGTCACATCAAAATACTGCAACGCCAAGCCTGCCACAGACAAATCCTTGCTTTCAGGATTGAGCAGATAGGCCGCCAGCGTGCTGTCAAACACCAGCGCCCGCAGCCTGATCCCCAGAGGTAAAAGACTGGCGTACAATTTCTTGGCATCATCGGTGAGAATCATCACCTTGGAAGATTCCAGCCACGGCTTCAGGAGCCGCGCACAATCAGCAAAGCGCGCACCGCATGCGATCATATAAGGCTGTTCCTCCACCAGCAGCCCGATGGATTCCACTTTGCCGGTCACAATATTTCCCGCTGTTCGCTCAAAAATCAACACAATATGCATTGGGTCATGGAGCAGTAGCTTCTCCTGCAGCTGTTCCGGTGTTGTCAGCAGTATCCCCTTTTTGGGCAGCACAACCTCGTCTGTCTCGCTGCTGTCCTCTTCTGTCGGGGATTCCCAGAGCTGCTCCACTGGCTCTTCGGGATACTGAGCCAAAAAATCTTTTAACAGAGAACGCAGCTCCAAATCTTTGTACAGCGCAATCAGCTGTTCCCGCTGTACTGGCTGCACCGCCAAATCCTCCTTGCGAAATTCCAAAGGAACTTCACAGTAGATTGTGGCCAGTTCTTTGCTCATAAAGGCCTGCTCTTTATTGTCCCGTAATTTTTCGCCCAATTTTTTTCCGGCAAAATCATCCAGATGCAAATACAACTCTTCCACTGTGCCATATTGGTGCAGCAGCTTCAGCGCCGTTTTTTCCCCCACGCCGGGTACACCGGGAATATTATCGGAGCTGTCGCCCATAAGTCCTTTCAAGTCCCGCACCTGATCGGGCACCAGATTGTATTCCTCGTGAAAGGCCGCATAATCATAACGACCCAATTCACTGATTCCTTTTTTCGTGAGATACACGCTGGTTTTATCACTGATCAGCTGCAGGCTGTCCTTATCCCCTGTGACAATGATGCTGGCGATATCCTCCTTTTCTGCCCAGCGCACCATGGTGCCGATGACATCGTCCCCCTCGTAGCCTTCGGCTTCATAAATGGCAATGTTCATGGCGCGCAGCACATCCTTAATCAAATCCATCTGCCCCCGCAATTCCTCCGGCATCCCCTTGCGCTGCGCTTTATAATCAGCGTATTGCTCATGGCGAAATACCTTGCGGCTCACATCAAAGGCCACCGCCAAATAGTCGGGCTGCTCCTGCTTCACCAGGCGCATCAGCATATTGGTGAAGCCGTACACTGCGTTGGTAATCACGCCTTTGGAGTTGCTCAAAATGGGAATGGCATAAAATGCCCTGTTGGCCAAACTGTTTCCATCAATCACAATTAATTTTTTCATACTATCCTCTTTCCCTCTGTCCTCGCTGACAGATTCTCTATTTCATCTCGCTCTGCTGCAGCGCGAAAGCATTTCTTTCTATTTTATGCGCCACTTCCTGCACGACCTTTCGCCCTTCCTCCGACAAGAGCTGCAGCTTTTCCTGCCGGCTAAACTGCTTGATGGCAGCTTCCCGCTGCATGGCCTGCTGTTTTGTCGCATATTTCTCCCAATATACCAGCCGCACCGGCAAGCGGCTGCGCGTATATTTGGCGCCTTTTCCGCTGTTGTGCGCCGCTATACGCCGCGGCAAGTTGTCCGTGTAGCCTGTATAGAGAGATGCATCGCTGCACACTACCATATAAATATAATAAACGGCCATAAATTTTATTTCTGCTCCTTCTGGCTATTATCTCTTATTGTACCACGGATAATTTGCTCCTGCCATCAGAATTACTTTGAGAAAGGGCTATCATAGAAAAATTTTTTCATTGTGTACTTGCACTTTCCCTACGACGCGATTACAATAAGATTAAGATATTAATTCATATTGATTTGGAGGTTTTAAATATGTCAAGTTGTAGCGGATGCTCTACTTCCGGCAGCTGCGATTCGTCCAGCTGTTCTTCTGGAGGCTGCTCCTCCTGCGGTTCTGCACCGCAGAAAACTCAGGCGCAGCAGCTGAGCAATATTAAAAATGTCATTGTCGTAATGAGTGGGAAAGGCGGCGTAGGGAAATCCTCTTTCGCCTCCATGATTGCCATCACCTTAAACAAAAAAGGCTACAAAGTAGGCATTCTGGACGGCGATATCACCGGTCCCAGCATCCCCAAACTTTTCGGCCTGCACGGCAATCCTGAAATGACTGAGTTTGGCGCATATCCGTTAAAGAGCGCCAACGGCATCTCTGTCATGTCCATGAATCTGCTTTTGCCCAATGATGAAGAACCTGTTGTTTGGCGCGGTCCTATCATTTCCGGCGTCATCAAGCAGTTTTGGGAAGAGGTAATCTGGGGCGAGCTGGATTATCTGGTGGTGGATTTGCCTCCAGGAACCGGCGACGCACAGCTCACCATTCTGCAGAATCTGCCTGTAAACGGCGTGTATATGGTAACTTCTCCGCAAGATTTGGCCAACATGATCGTGCGCAAGGGCATCAAGATGGTAAACATGATGGACATCCCTGTATTGGGTATCGCTGAAAACATGAGTTATTTGTCCTGCCCGGACTGCGGCAAAAAAATTCAACTCTTCGGAGAAAGCAACATCGCACAGACCTGTAGCAACTATAAAGTGCCTCTCATCGGCAAATTCCCGCTGGATCCACAGCTGACACAGCTGGGCGATGCTGGCAGGATTGAAGAATACGACGGCGAAGTACTGCAGATTATGATGGAAAATCTGGCAGACTTTTTGCCTGTACAGAACTAACTAAAAGGAGCACACTCTATGAAATTTGATAGCACACTGGTCAACGTAGAAGGCAAAGATATTGTCATTGTCGCAGTGGATACCCACTTCTTCTCTCTGCCTCAGGAAGAAAAAGGCGAGCTGGTACGCAACTTCTTTGAATATTTCAAAAAGCCCATCGTTCTGATGGCTGTAAACCAGCAGGGAGATATGCAGTATTACGGTCGCCCGGACCTGACCGCTATGGTTGCCAATTTGAAATTCGGCGAATTCAAATGGCAGACCAATGAAATTGCCGAATAATGTAGTTTTTCAAAGCACTGCCGCACACCAAATTTTTGGTAAAGCGACAGTGCTTTTTTGGTGCAGGGCACTTTTTGATATAAGAAAAATAGGGGAAACACATCCGTCTCCCCTGTTTCAAAATGTTTCACGTGAAACATTTGCAATTTTTTCGTGCAGCTTTTGCTTCACCTGTTTGCTATTTCCTTTCCTCTGCTGTACTGCGTGTTCGTACAACTCCGCTCTGCATTACCACAAATTGCACATTGCCAAGTAAAAAAATTTTTTCTACGTCTTTTTTGCGACAACTCAAATCACCTGAAATCCCTTCCACCTGCCTGACTTCTGCCTCCAGCGGAAAAGGACTGCCCGCACAAGCCAGTCACAGACCATGGCCAGAGCAATACCAATCACACCCAGCTGCAGTGTAATGCCTAAAACATAAGAGAGCAGCAGCCGCACGCCAATGGTGGAAACAATGGAAATGTACATCGTGAAGCGCACATCCCCTGCCGCACGCAGTCCATTGCTCAACGCACCGGAAAAAGGATAGGCAAGTGCATTAAAGAGATTATGAATCAGAACCAGCCAGATTACCAGTTGCTTTGTCTCCGGCTGCAATGCATAAAACTGCAGAAAAAGCGGCGTCAAAAGCAAAATCAGTACATTCCATACGGAGGAAAACAGAATGGTAATCCTCAGCAATTTTTCAAAATAAGCCTCTGCCGCTCGTGGATTCCCATTTCCCATAGATTGTCCGATGACTGTGATAAACACCGGTCCCATGGAAACCCCTGCCAGCGCCGCCAAAGACCAGATGCTCTGCGCCACGCCATTAGCTGCAATCTGGCTAGTACCAAAGAGCGCTACAATACTGCTCAACGCCACTTTCACCAGTTGAAAAATGCCGTTTTCCACTCCATTGGGAACTGCAATCCTCAAAATACGCTCCATGAGTCTGCCGTGACAGTGCAAAAGCCAGCGCCATTGATACGCCGCACCCTGTTTTTCATGAAAACAAAGCCAGGTGATCACCACAGCCGAAAAGGTGCGGGCCAACAAAGAAGGATAGGCCACGCCTGCCACACCCGCCTGCAAAATGAACACCCCGATTAGGTTGCCGACAATGTTAATCACATTGGCTACCGCCGACAAATACATGGTAACATCAGTTCTGCCCATACTGCGAAACAGCGCCGCGCCGGAATTGTAAATGGCCAGCGCCGGATAAGAATAAGCGGAGATTCTAAGATAGGTAACACATGCCTGCATCACATCCCTATCTACTCTGCCGAAGAGCAATGACAAAATGTTCTCATTACCCCAAAGTGCCAATATCATAAGCATCAGGGAAAAACACACCGAAAAGGACAAGAGCTGGCTGGCTGCCTCCCCTGCCTTCTCCTTTGCCTCTCTGCCCAGATATTGACTGATGACGACGGCGCCGCCGGAAGCCAGGGCAGTAAAAAGATAAATGAAAATAGTATTAAATTGGTTGACCAGGGAAACACCGGATACCGCTGCTTCCCCCACATAACTGACGATAAAGGTATCTGCTAGCCCTACAAACATTACCAGCAGCTGCTCCAAAAACAGAGGAATGATCATAGCGCGCAAAGCATTATTGGAAAAGGCTATGCCTTGCTGCCCGATACCTTTTTCTTCCGCTTTTAGGTTTTCATTTTTCATCTGTAGAAAAATCCAATCCATTCAGCCATTGTTCAATCTCTTCTCTGGAACTGTTGCCGGAAAATCTCTGACCAGCAAGCCACTGCGCACCCTCGGTCAGCGATTCAAGCTGGGATGCGCTGGAGCCAAGACCACTGCTGGCAGATGTACAAAACGGGACAATTATTTTTCCAGAAAAATCATAACTCTCCACAAAGGTGTCGAGGATGCGCGGCGCTTCTCCCCACCAAATGGGATAGCCAAGAAAAATGATATGATATTGCTCCATATTTTCCACCGATCCAGAAATTGCTGGACGGGCAGTGGAATCCTTCATCTCGATCGTGCTGCGGCTGTTTTCCTGATCATAATTAAGGTCCTCCTCTGTGTACGGCTCCTCTGGCACAATCTCATAAAGGGAAGCATGCATCGCGTCGGCAATAGACTCTGCCACACCCTCAGTTACGTTGGTTGCGGAAAAGTATGCAACCAGTACCCTATTCTCATCTTCACGCTCTGTAGCAGTAACATTTTTTTCTGCAGTTTCTTGTGCCGCTTCCGCCGTTGGGGAATCCACCGCATTCCCACCACAGCCTGCAAGCAACAGTACCATACAAAGTAGCAACAAGTACATCACAATTTTTTTCATCAGCCTCTTCTCCTAACATATGAAAATAAGTGCTGCCAGAAACATTTTCTTTCCTGACAACACTTACATCATAAACAAAAAGACGGAGCCAATCAAATACTTACTTTCTCTGCCCCACCCATGCCTAAAAGGTATTTTGCGTGCCTGATAAATTTGGTGGCTGCAGAACTGAACGGCTGTCCCCGTTTCCACGCCAGTACGCTGGTGGACTGCAAGGTTGGCGTGAGGGGCCGATAGGTCATCTTTGTCTGATCCCATAGGGAAATCGCTCCCTCAATCACGATGGAATAAGCAAGACCGTTGTATACCATAATAGCGCCATTCGTGTTCAAATTGCTGGTAAACACCACATCCAGCTTTTCATAACAATCTCCAAACCAGCTGGCCAGTTCATTCTGCACACCCATCCGACGGGGCAAAATGAGCGGCAGCGCCGCCAGATCCTCGGCAGTCACAGCAGACTTCTCCGCCAGAGGATCATCAGGACGCAGCAGCACTACCCAATTTTCCTTCATCGGCAGCCGAATAAAATCATATTTTTCCATATCAATAGGCTCCAACAACAAGCCAAGGTCCAATAACCCTCTGTCCATCTGCTCTTTTACAACATCCGCCGTGGCGGTAAACAAATCAAAGCTGACCCGAGGATACTTCTCGCGAAAAGATTGAAACAGTTCCGACAAAATTTGTACCGATGCCATTTCCCCGCAGCCGATGGAAACTTTTCCTTCCACTTGTTCCTCCTGTTCCGTAAGCTCTCGCTCTGTCTTTTCCACAAGCTGTAGAATTTCCTCTGCCCGTCTGCGCAAAAGAACGCCTTCATTGGTCAGACTGATCTTGCGCGTTCCCCGATGAAAGAGCGTTACACCCATGTCCTCCTCCATTTTCGCCAGTTGACGGCTTAACGTAGGCTGGGTAATATGTAATACCTCCGCTGCCTTTGTAATGCTCTCTTCCCGCACCACCGTTAAAAAATAACGCAGAACCCGTAGCTCCACGATGCTCCCTCCAATCAAACTGTTTTTCTTCATTATACTGCAAGCCATGTCGGAAGAGCAATATAAGTGCAAATTATAAGATATCAAAAAGAATGCATTTTCACCGCCAAATCCTAGTATCCTGCACACATCTATTGTATAAATAAAAATATTGTATCTTTTCCACATGCCACACAAAATTCCTTGCTTCTTTCTGAGGAAAGCCGTACAATAAAAATATTATGAACAACTCCACTTCATTTTATATTTCACATTTTATGAATTTTTCGGAGGACGATTATGAAATTATACACTTATAAAACAGCGGACAGCGACAAGGAGCAGTTGGCCGTAGGCTGTGAAAAAGAACCGGATAAGCTCTATCCTCTGCAGCAGTTTGACATGCATTTTTCTGACATGACAGATTTGATCACCCATATCACACCGGCAGAGCTGGAAATTCTCAAACTCTCCAGCCGCAAAGAGGAGCTTCGTTTTTTCTATAAGGAAGGCGTCACTGCCTGTGCGCCCATTCCCCATCCCCGCCAGGATATTATTTGCCTAGGGATTAACTATGCAGCGCACGCAGAGGAATCCGCCCGCTATAAAAAAGAAGCCTTCGGCGGCGAGCGCCCTTACCCCATTTATTTTTCTAAACGGGTTCATGAGGCAGTAGCAGACGGCGGTATCATCCCCGCCTATGAAAATCTGGTAGACAGCCTGGACTATGAAGTCGAGCTTGCCGTTGTCATCGGCAAGGATGCCAAAAATGTACGCCGGGAAGACGCCTACAACTATGTGTTTGGTTATACCATCTTAAACGACGTCAGCGCACGCAATCTGCAAACACGCCACAAACAATGGTATTTCGGCAAAAGCTTAGATGGCTTTACCCCTATCGGGCCTTGCATTGTTACCGCAGATGAATTTGAAAATCCCCCTGTTCTGGCTATCAAAAGCTATGTCAACGGCGAATTGCGGCAAAACAGTAGCACAGAGCTGTTGCTATTTGATATTGCCCATATTATCTCGGAACTTTCTCAAGGGATGACATTGAAAGCAGGCACCATTATCGCCACAGGCACGCCAGCCGGCGTGGGCATGGGCTTTGAACCGCCCAACTTCCTAAAAAGCGGCGATACCGTAACCTGTGAAATTGAAAAAATCGGTACACTGACCAATCGAATTCTATAGCAACTCCGATAAAGCCAAACAGCGCAAATTCCCTGGACCTATACGCTCTAGAGAATTTGCGCTGTTCTGTTTTTTCTAAAGAATCCTTCTATCCTTTACCCCACTGAAATATAGCAATCCTCCGTTGTCGGGAGTTGTCATCCGACCCGTTCCTCCAGAATCTGCTTCAACGCGGCAGCACTGCTGGTATGGCAGCGCACAATCTGAATATTTTTCCGCTTCGCTTCATTCACGGCACAGTTCACCATACGATGGGACACGGTATTGGTAAACAATACCATCATATCAGGATTACCGATTTGCTGCTTCAGATTGCCGGGGACTTGCGTAAAAACCTTAGCCTTACAGTCATATTGCTTGCAAACCTCTTTATATTTACATACCATGCAGTCATGGCCCCCTATAATAACTAACTTGCTCATAAAAATTCTCCTTTCAAATTTTTATTCTTTCCTCAACTTCTTATGTATTTCTAAATTTTTATTTCTATATGCTAACTAATTGGTAAAATTTTTTCTGGCCAGATTTCCATCTGACCAGAAAAAATGGGGGGAACTGTTTTTGCTGCCTATTTCATGGTTTGGTTCTGATAACGACTGCAGCTGCAACTACAGCTTCCGCCACATCCATGGCAACCGCTGCAACCGCCGGTATGCAAATCGTGCCGTACACTACGCGCAGCGAAATAAATCACTGTCAGCAGAATCAAACCAACCACAAGGGTGCCAATATTATCCAAAATCCATTCCATATATTACACTCCTCATTGCTATTTGTTTCTTATCAGGCCGCGCTCTGCACACCCAACACTGTATCTTTCTTTGCATTTTTCATCGGTCGGAAAAGTAGATAGAGCATGATTGCTAATAAAATCACTGCAACAATCGTACCGAGACCAAATCCGCCGCCGGTCAAAAATGTTCCAAACTGATAAATCATCATTGACACAACATAAGCCAAGCTGCACTGATAGCCAATGGCAAAGAGAAACCATTTTGTATTATTCATTTCCCGTTTAATGGCTCCCATTGCTGCAAAGCAAGGCGCACACAACAGATTGAATACCAGGAACCCGTAAGCGGCAATAGGTGTCATTACACTAGCCAAATTGCCCCATACCTCTGCGCCGTCTTCAGCAACCTCTGCAAAACCATATAAGATTCCAAATGTAGCAACAACATTTTCCTTAGCAATCAAGCCTGTGATGGCAGCCACAGCCATCTTCCAACCTTCACCGCCCTGTGTCCAACCCAGCGGTGCAAAAATCCAGGCAATGGCGCTTCCCACTGCAGCCAGTACAGAATGATCCAATTCCTCTGCTTCCAGCATGCCGAAGCTGCCGTCTACCCAACCGAAGCTCATCATAAACCAAAGTACAATTGTGGAGAGCAAGATAATAGTCCCTGCTTTTTTAATAAAGGACCATCCCCGTTCCCAAGTGCTGCGCAGCACATTGCCCACTGTAGGCATATGATATGCAGGCAGCTCCATCACAAAAGGAGCAGGATCACCGGCAAACATCGCTGTTTTTTTCAAAATAATTCCCGAACAAATAATTGCTGCTACGCCTACAAAATAAGCGCTCCAGGCTACCCAACCGGCATTGCCGAAAAAAGCACCAGCAATCAGCGCGATAATGGGCAGCTTTGCTCCGCAGGGTACAAAAGTCGTTGTCATAATTGTCATACGGCGATCCCGTTCATTTTCAATGGTACGGGAGGCCATAATGCCCGGCACCCCGCAGCCGGAGCCAATCAACATAGGAATAAAAGATTTTCCAGATAATCCGAATTTGCGGAAAATTCTATCCATGATAAAAGCGACACGAGCCATATAGCCGCATGCTTCTAAGAAGCCTAAAAACACGAAGAGCACCAACATTTGCGGTACGAAACCTAATACAGCACCGACACCTGCCACAATCCCATCTAAAATCAAACCCTGCAGCCAATCTGCACAGCCCACTGCCAATAATAGGCCTTCAATTGCCGGAGGAATGATTTCACCGAATAACACATCATTAGTCCAATCAGTCATAATGCCGCCTACCGTTGTAATTGATATATAATAAACTAAAAACATTATTGCGGCAAAAATAGGTAATGCCAAAATACGATTGGTCACAATCTGGTCAATCTTATCGGAAACAGATAATCCTTTTCGTTTTGCTTTCTTACTGCACTTGCCGATGATAGAAGAAATATAAGAATAGCGTTCATTGGTAATGATGCTTTCCGCATCATCGTCCAATTCTTCTTCCAATGCTGTGATGAAAGACTCTACTGCTGGCATAGTTTTCATCATGCCGCCTATTTTCTCATCCCGTTCAAATAATTTGATGGCGAAAAAACGTTTTTGTGTTTCTGCTACATCTGTGCCCAACTGGTCTTCAATTTTTTGCAGCGTCGTCTCCACCTGTGGTGCAAAATTGTGCACAATGGCAGAGGATTGTCCCTCAGAAGCTGCCTTGACAGCCAGTTTTGCTGCTTCTTTAATCCCTGTTCCCTTCAACGCAGAAATTTCCACAACTTCGCAGCCCAACACTTTGGATAACGCACTGACGCTGATTTGATCGCCATTTTTTTCTACGATATCCATCATATTGACTGCCATGACTACTGGAATGCCCAATTCTAACAGTTGGGTGGACAAATATAGATTTCTTTCCAAATTTGTACCGTCAACAATATTCAAAATGGCATCGGGACGTTCATTGATCAAATAATTTCTGGCTACCACTTCTTCTAATGTATATGGAGAGAGGGAGTAAATTCCCGGTAAATCCATAACCACAACATCCGTATACCCTTTCAGCTTTCCTTCTTTTTTCTCCACCGTGACTCCCGGCCAGTTTCCCACAAACTGATTGGAACCTGTCAATGCATTGAACAGCGTCGTTTTTCCACAGTTTGGATTTCCCGCCAGTGCAATCTTATAAGTCATTTTCGATAAACCTCCTTAAAAATTTTCTTTTCCGCTTTACTCTATTTCAATCATCTGTGCGTCTGCTTTCCGAATGGACATCTCATATCCGCGCACTGTAATCTCAATGGGATCTCCCAACGGTGCTACTTTACGCACATACACATTGCAACCCTTAGTAATTCCCATATCCATGATGCGCCTTCTTACACTGCCATCACCATGTACTTTCACTACCTTCGCACTCTTACCACAAGGTACCTCACGCAAGCTATTCATTCCTTTTGCCTCCTTATGCTTTCATTAATAAGTTATAGCTAACCCATGGGCAAAGTCAATGCCCTCACTAGACCAAAATACGATTCACCATCGTTTTATCTAATGCCACCCTTGTTTCTTTTACTTTGAGAATCATATTCCCGCCTATCTCTGAAATCACGGTAACAGATTGCCCCACTGTAAAACCCAGGTTTGCTAAATGTTTTTGCACATGATCTCGTCCTGTAATTTTTACAATCACTTTTTCCTGCCCATAAGGCACCATCGACAACGGCATAGCAGCCACCACCCTTTACATGTCATACATTATATTGATATGTTATATATTTCTTTAATCATTCTTCGCATATATTACTTTACTACAACTAACTAATATTGTCAATGAAAATTTTCAAAAAAATTATAACATTTCTAAAATAACGCCCCACGTTTCATACGCTACCGCGAATTAATCCGTGAAAAGATACTGGAAATCTCATTTTTCAAACATGAAAGAGAATTTTCCCATGTGGTTTTTCTATCTGTTTTTCGATATCGAAACAGAAAAAGCTGTGTGATTCGGTCATTTTCCTAATCACACAGCTTTCATGGTATCTTGTACTTTCATATCTATTAATTCTTTAGACGATTTGCAGCATGGTTCTTTCTTTGGGCAGCTCGGGTTGTGGCGCGTTGACAAAGGTCTGCACAGAGAAATACTGCAGAATGTCCTTCCGCGTCACTATCCCGATGAATATATTATGGGCATCGACAACAGGCACAAAATTTTGCTGCATCGCCAGTTGAAGCAAATCTTCTATATCCGCATCCAAAGATACCGACTGATTATCCCGCAAACGGGGCAGTGTACTGAGTTGTTTTCCCTCAGCTTCCTTCCAAGTCAAACACTCCTGCTCCAACAGTCCCCACAAAAAGTCGCCTTCCGTTACAGTTCCTACATAATGCCCCTCCCTGTCAATAATGGGAATAGCTGTATAGTGATAATATTTCATTTTTTCCAACGCTTGACGCACTGTCACATCACTGTAAATATATGCTACATTTTCTTTCGGAGTCAAGAAAAATAAAACGTTCATCAAAATTCCTCCCTCGTATATGCCATCACATTTACAATAACAGTATACCTTTTTTCTCCAACGCTTTGGTTCTATTTGTATCCCAAATATATCAAGATTTTGTCAAGAAACCAATTTCCACTACAATTTACTTCTCCCTATCTTCACCTTTTCCTTTTAGTTTATGCGAAAAGAAAAGGACCTGCGCGAAATGGTTTCCCATTTCACGCAAGCCCTCAAACGCTCATAATTTAATATTTTCCATTACATCCGTATGGAGGCACCGTAACGCTCTGCCAAAGCACCGAAAATTTTATCATACACGACGTTGACTTCCTCTACCGTCAAGGTACGGTCAGCCTGGAAAGTCAACGCAAAGGCAATGCTTTTACTGCCAGATACAATCTGTCCGCCTTGATATACGTCAAAAATCCGTACATCGCTAAGCAATTCTGAGCCGACTTCCCAGATTGTCTTTTCCAAATCAGCAGCAGCGACAGTTTCTGATACGACCACAGCCATATCACGGGTAGCTGCAGGGAATTTAGGCAGCGGTTTCACCACAATAGCACCAGTGCCAGCCGCAATCAGAATATCGACATCTATTTCTGCAATATAAACGCGATCATCAATGCCGTAATTGTCCGCAATAGTCGGATGCAATTCACCAAACACACCGGCCTCTTGACCCTGCACATATATATAAGCAGCACGGCCAGGATGATAAATGCTGTTGTCTTTGCAAGCTTTATACTCTACATCCGCAATTTTCAGTTCCGCCATCAATTCTTCAATGACACCCTTCAAATAGTAGAAATCATAATCTACGCCGCTCTGCCTCCAGGTCTGCACAGATTTCCCTTTCATCGCAATCCCCAGCATCCATTTTTCATGGGCAAGACGCTCCGGCGTCAATTCCTCTTCCAATAAAAATATTTTGCCCAATTCAAAAACAGCAATATCATCGTTACGGCGATTGTGATTGAAAAGGATGGTTTTCAATAAACCAGGCACCATGCTGGTACGCATATGTCCCTGTTCCTCTGACAACGGATTCATAATCGGAATGCTCTGCCGGCGAACATCCCCCTCCGGATAATTCAACTTTTCATCGTGATTCTTGTTGATGAAGCTGTAGTTCATCACTTCACACAGACCTAAACCAGCTAACTTATTGACAATTGCATCACGCATTTTTTGTGCAGCGGTGAGCACACCACGGCTGGAAGCGCCGAATGGCAATGTCTGTGGAATGGCATCATATCCATAAATACGCGCCACTTCCTCTACCAAGTCTTCTGGAATTGAGCAGTCTGGACGATATCCCGGCACCTCTACTGTAATGCTATCGCCGCTTTCCTTTATGATACGGAAATTCAAGCTCTGTAAAATTTCTTTAATTTTTGCATCGGAAATTTCTGTGCCCAACAAAGCGTTGACCTTTTTTAACGGCAATTCAATGGTCACCGTTTCATGCTTTGTCGGATAATTATCAACAGCGCCGCCGACCACAACACCGCCGCCGGTCAGCTGCATCAGCTGTGCAGCTCGTTCTGCTGCGTTAAGTACAGTTTCCATATTGATGCCTTTTTCAAAGCGGATGGAAGCCTCTGAGCGCAATCCCAGTTTGGTAGAAGTGCGCCGTACCGAAACAGGATTGAAATAAGCTGCTTCGATGAATACATCGGTAGTCTGTTCCGTCACTTCTGTGTTTTCTCCGCCCATTACACCGGCCACGGCCACTGCGCGAGCACCATCACAGATGAGCAGCATTTCTTCGTTGAGCTGCCGTTCCTGACCATCCAAGGTCACAATTTTTTCATCGGCATTTGCTGTCCGCACTTGAATGCGGTGCTCCGCCAGTTCATGATAGTCAAAGGCATGCAACGGCTGACCATACTCCATCATGACATAGTTGGTCACGTCCACAATATTATTGATAGGACGCATACCGGCGCATTGCAGCCGGTGCTGCAGCCAAAAAGGAGACGGCTGAATTTTTACACCGCGAATCATTTTCCCTGCATAACGATGGCACAATTCCGGTGCAGAAATCTCTGCTTTCACCAAATCATTGACGTCGTCCTGATCTTCCTGGTAAGTCAATTGGGGCAAGTGTACCTCTTTGCCTAACAACGTCCCGATTTCCCGCGCAACATTTAATACGCTCAAACAATCAGAGCGATTTGGCGTCAAATCCAATTCCAAAATATAATCGTCTAAATCCAATATCTCTGCGATTGGCTGGCCCAACGCAGTATCAGTAGGCAATACCAAAATCCCGTCCTTCTGTTCCGGCGGAATCTGGTCCGGATCAATCCCCAATTCCTTCGCAGAACAAATCATCCCGTTGGATTCAACGCCCCGCAGCTTTGCATTTTTAATTTTTATACCGTCAGGCAGCTCTGCGCCGACTGTGGCAAAGGCAACCTTCTGCCCTGCTTCTACGTTGGGCGCGCCGCAAACTACCTGAATATTGTTCTCGCCGTCCGTTGTGACATGGCACAAATTCAAATGAGTGTCCGGCACCGGTGTTTTATCCAGCACCAATGCTGTCACTACTTCGCTGACGCCTTTGTTGGTAGGAATGACATGTTCTACCGCTACACCGGCCCGCGTCATCTTCTCCGCTAACGCTTCCGCAGATAAATCAATTTCCACATATTCTTTTAACCAGTTATAAGAAACCTGCATTGGTTTACCCTCCTCTTAAAATTGACGCAGAAAACGCAAATCATTTTCATACATCAGCCGCAAATCGTTAATTCCGTATTTCAGCATGGCAATGCGCTCTACGCCCATACCGAAAGCAAAGCCGCTGACCTGTTCCGGGTCATAACCGCCAGCTCGCAATACATTGGGATGCACCATACCGGCGCCTAAAATTTCCAGCCAGCCGGTGTTGGAACACATGCGGCAGCCTTTTCCATGACACATGCAACAGGAAATATCCACTTCTACACTGGGTTCCGTGAACGGAAAATAGCTGGGGCGCAGACGGATATTTGTATCTTTGCCGAACATTTCCTGACAGAAAGACAACAGTAAACCGTTCAGATCACTCATGCGAATATTTTTGTCCACCATCAGACCCTCAATCTGGTGGAACATTGGAGAATGAGTCGCGTCATCATCCTTCCGGTATACTTTGCCCGGACAAATTACACGAATGGGCAACGCTCCCTGCTTTGCTTCCATGGTATGCACCTGTACCCCTGATGTCTGGGTACGCAATACAACTTCCGGATTAATGTAAAAGGTATCCTGCATATCCCGCGCTGGATGATCTTTGGGCAAATTCAATGCTTCAAAATTGTAATAGTCGCTCTCAATTTCCGGTCCCTCGGCTACTTCAAAGCCCAAGCCCAAAAAGATCTGCTTCGCTTCCTCAATTACCATCGTAATAGGATGCTTTGCACCATGATTTAAGGCGCGTCCAGGCAAAGTGACATCCAAGGTTTCTGAGTTCAGTCTGGCTTCCTGCAGCGCTGCTTTCATCTCTGTCATTTTACGCTCTAGAGCCTGATTAATTTCATCACGGACTTCATTGGCCAGCTGTCCCATAACAGGACGTTCCTCAGCACTCAATTTTCCCATGCCCTTCAGAATTGCCGTCAATTCTCCTTTTTTTCCGAGAAACCGTATCTTTTGCTCATTCAGATGCTCCATACTGGTTGCTTCCTCTAGCGCCTGTATGGCAGTTTCTTTAATCTTTTTTAATTCATCACGCACAATGATAACCTCCTCATAGAATATAGAACATATCCTGTTCAAAAAGAAAAGACCTTCGTCACAAAGGGACGAAGGTCTGATTTCGCGGTACCACCCTATTTGCCACCACCAAAATGGCAGCCATCTCAAAGCTGTTAACGCCAGCATTACGTTCCGCTTACTATATTTGTTCAGCTAGAATGCTCCAAGGCGAACCCGTTCACTTTTCCAATCCGGGGCTTACAGCCAGTGACCCCAGTCTCTGTAATTGCCTATCTGTGACGGCTCCTCTTCTGCGCATTAAAAATATTTCATTGCTCCATATTATAACAAAGTGCCCGAAGAAAGGCAAGAGAAACTTTACCTGATTTTTTACAAATTCAATCAACTAAATTGCAATATCAAATAGGGCAGAAAGAAAATGAACTTCAAATTCAATCACAGAAGATAAGACACTGAAAAATATAATAAATATGGGACTTTTTTACGGCCCCTTCTCTTCATACAAAAAAGCAAAAACTGTCTACCCAGCTTTTGCTTTTTTTCTGACCAATACTTCAATAGGCTACAACAATTCTTTTTTTACTAATTGCTGACCCATTTTCTGAGAGCCCAATACCCATAATAAATCATCTACATTCAAAATAAAGTTGGGACTCAAATTCAGCATAGGCAGCATGCCCCGTTCTATGCCAATAAGACAGGCACTCCAATTAGATTTAATCCCCGAATCTCGAATACTGCTTCCTACAAGAGAAGAGCCTTTTTTTACAGTAACTGCATAAGCAAACAGCTGCTGATCCTCATGCCACTGATCCTGATTGTCAATAAATTGATGCAGCGACACGTTTGTTTCTCCGCTCTCCACTAAAAGATTCCGTTGTCTGCACATTAAAGAGAAGTTCTCCAAAGCCTTCTCAGTACCTAAAATATACAAACGATCTCCCCCCAGAACCTGCTCATCGCCTTCTGGTATGTTAATATGTTTCCGTCCCCGCAGAATTTTGATAACAGTTATCTGCATGACGCGACCCCATTGTAAATCCTTGAGCTCTTTATCTGCAGCGGCGCAGTCTGCTGTACAAAGAAAAGAGGCAACCTGAAGCTGTTCATCCAACCAGTGATGGGACTTGCCGCTTTCTGTATTTCGCAATTCTTGAAGTTTTTTCTCATTGAAATTGGTCAAGAACCGCGCCTCCATTTCCAAATACCGGCCAATCAGCCAGTCGGAACGGGAGAGCAGAAAAATAACAGGTACTGCCACCATCACCAACAGCCAGCTGGGAATGGGGAACATCAGCACCATAGGACGAATAACCAGAAAGACAGTCACAGCTGTACGCAAACCCACCAACAGCATCAACGGCAAATGATTGGCAAAACTTTGCAGCCATAGTGCTGTAAAATAACGTTTACGGAAAATCATCATCGGCGGCAAAAGCGGTGCCATAACTACATAAATCGCAACGCAGGTCAACACCGCCGCGATTGTTTTATTGGATAATACCTCCGTCAAAGCAGGCCATAATAACAGCCGACCTATTTCACTGATGCCCAAGAGCAAAACACCATAAATCAGAAAACTAACCCCATAGCCTTTCAGAAACGCTTGCCAGTCAGGATTTTTAGGTTGCGTATCCACAGCATTTTTTTCATCCTTATAGCGTTTTACTTTTTCCTGCCATCCCTTAGGTACAATTTTTTCCAGTGCTGCACAAATCCCATCGGAACTGCGAATCAGATACGGCGTCGTAAATGTGGTAACTACCGACACTGCTACAATAACCGGATACAAGAAATCACTGGTCACGCCCAGACTGATACCCAAAGTAGCGATAATAAAAGAAAATTCTCCAATTTGTGTCTGACTAGTAGCCCCATACATAGCCGTTTTCAAATCTTCTCCGGCAATCAGCATTCCCGCCGTCAATAAAATCATTTTGCCCACAATGGTTACAACTGTTAAAATAAGAATAGGAATCAAATATTCCAATAGAAGTGATGGCACCACCATCAAGCCCACAGATACAAAAAATACTGCTCCAAACAAGTCCTTACATGGACCAACTAAATGCTCAATTCCCTCGCCATGTACCGTTCCCGCCATAATAGAACCTGCCATAAAAGCGCCCAACGCCGAAGAAAAACCGATGGCGTCGGCCAGCCACACCATGCCGAAGCAAATACCCAAAGCACACACCAAAAGGGTTTCGTTGGTCATAAGATTTTGTGTTTTCTGTAAAAAAGATGGAATCAAATAAATACCCAAAAGCAGCCACACTACCAAATACATCATAAGCTTGGCAATGGTGCCAACCAATTCCAGACCGCTCACACCCTGACTGACAGAAATGGTGGACAATATTACCATCAGAAAAATCGCCACAATATCTTCAATCACCAAGGTGCCTATGGTCAGCTTCGTAAATTTTTCTTCTTTTAATCCCAAATCCTCAATAGCTTTTATAGTAATCATTGTCGAGGACATAGAGAGCATACCGCCTAAAAAGATGCTATTCATCGTACTCCAGCCCATTGCAATACCTACAATATAGCCCAGTATCATCATGCCGCCAATTTGCAATAAAGCGGAAATCACACCGGTATTCCCTACCGTGGCCAATTTATGCAAACTAAATTCCAGCCCTAAACTGAACATCAGGAAAATTACGCCGATCTCTGCCCACAAATTGATATTGTTGGCATCACCAATTGTGGGAACAAAACTGACCACCGGTCCAATGAGAAATCCCGCTAAGATATACCCGATTACCAAAGGCTGATTAATTTTTTTACACAATAAAGTCGTTACACCAGCCACTACCAAAAGTAACGCCAAATCTGAAATTAATGTTGCCAAATGCCCCATACGCTCACCCTTCTCTGTCATAAATAATCTCTTTTTGTTAATTATATTCGTGAATTTATTTTGAAATCCCTTTTCCTTTATAAAATTTTTCACAAAGTCTGAAAATATATGAAAAATAACAAAAAAGGCCGAAAAGCTGTGAATTATTCTCACCTGCTTCGTGGCCCTGATTCTTTCCTGCTACACGTTTTTCAAAAACCATTCTTGTTCTAGCGCTTTTTCTGTTCCGATTCCAATACTTGACTAGTGCTACCGCTGATTTCGTATTCGTAATGATGTTCCTTTGTCATCAGTTCAATTTCATAAACCGCCGCACCGTCGTCCTCCGCCAGATGCTGTTTCCAAACCTGCGCATCCCCCGCCTTTAGTTGGGCATGCTGCAGCGCAGCAGCTACTGCTTCTGCATAAGAAATTTCTGCCTGCTGTTCAGCAGCTGAGCGCAAATATTTAGTCTGCTTTTGTTCTAGCACTGCGCCGTCTTTCCCGTCCACCTCATATTCGTATTCAGAATCGCCGACTATTATTTCTACCTCATAAATCAATCTGCTGCCATCTTTGTCCAGTTCCACTGAGAAATCCTCCACAGCGCTACGCTCTGTCCCTGCCTCCGTGCAACTAATCTGCAGCGCTTCCTCATAAGAAATCCCTGCTTCACTTGCTTCTTCCTCTGCTGCCTCGTTTTGCTCGACGGACTGCTGCAGCGTACTGTCCTGTTGATTTTCTGAACTTGATTGCGTCGCGCAGCCCCCCATTACTAAACCCAGTAATAACATTGCTGCCAAATATTTCATTGATTGATTCTTCATCCTATTCATCCTTTCATTTTTTATTCTCTTATTCTTATTCTCCAAACACATTTTTATACTAAATTCATTTTTTCTCCTCATGCAATCCTACTGTCTCCACCGCCATCACAGACAGTATATTCTCCTGTACCCGAAAAGAAATATTTTGCGTCCCAAACATCAAACCATAGATTCTCTGGGGATCATTTTGATACGCAGGTCGAGGATCCTGCGCCAAGACTCCCAGCAGCGCTTCCTGTTTGTCCAAGGGAATCTTCATCAACAGTTCCTCGGAAATTTCTACCTGTAAGCCATAAGTTACACAGGCATCAGAAAAACCACCTATTGCTTCTGGATGACTGTCTGTAAAAGGAAGATAGGGTTTGATATCATAGATAGGCGTGCCATCCAATAAATCCGCACCGGAAATATACAGCACAGGACCTAATTGTTCCTCTACCGCAATTTTCTCCAATCTCACTGAGGATAAGCCAATGGGATTAGGCCGATAAGGTGAACGCGTAGCAAACACGCCCAACCGTTGATTTCCTCCCAAGCGGGGAGGCCGCACAGTGGGCGACCAGGTTTCCCGCATTGCCTGAGAAAACTGCCATAGCAACCAAATATGAGAATATCCCTCCAAGCCGCGCACCGCCTCCACCACGCGATATTCTGGTTCAAACACAATCTTCCCTGTCAAAGATGCTACCAAACCACTTTGTCGCGGTACACCAAACTTTTCCGGAAAATCCGTATGAATTTTTGCAATCACTTTCACGGAAAGCACTCCTTCCTCTTTCCCATTACACACTCCACATAAAACAGTGCTGCCCTATAAAGTCAGCTCACGGTTGTTTACTCTGGTACAGTGGTATCCTGCGCTACCACTGCCCTCACCTGCTGCACCAGCTGTGGCCTTCGTTCTTCATCATATTGCGCAAATTCTGCCAATGTCCATAGCTGCGCGCCAATGCGCTCCATATCCGCCAAATTCGCCTGTTGAATTTCCATCGTTTGAGAGGAACAGCATTCAGGCAAAACGATCACATTATAATCCAACGCAATCGCATCGTAACAAGTGGTGCGCACGCAGTTAGGCGTCGTTGTCCCAATCAAAACTACCGTTTCAACCCTCAAACGGCGCAACAGTAAATCTAATTCTGTTTGAAAAAAAGCGCTCCAACGCGGTTTTGTCAATGTATAATCACCGGGCTGTGCTTTCATGCCCTCTGGCATTTCACAGCTGCACGCACCTGTACTGCCCGGCAGCATAGCTTTACCGCCTTCTACCCAGCTATGATAACGAGTGGCTTCCACATCGCTGCCGTTTCCGCGATAGACACGATTAACCAAAAAAACAGGAATTCCCTTTTTTCTCGCTAATGTCATAGCCTTAGTACAGGCAGGCACTGTGCTTTGTGCATGTGCGATGCAGTGTGCAGACTGCGCATCCACAAACCCCCGCTCCATATCAATGACAATCAATGCAGATTTTGTTGTATTTTTCATCTTACCCTCCTGTTTGTCCTTCTGTTATTGATATAACCCTTGTGCAATCTCCAGCAATTCCTCCCGCTGTACCTCTGTTACCTTGCTTCCCTTCGGCAGCAAAATCAGATAACCATTTTCCTGAATATAGTCCCTTCCTGTCAGTTCTGCATACACCTGGCCATCACCCATAGCGCGATTACGGTAAAGCTGAATTGTCGATTTTAATATCGGAATATTCTTGCGATAAGATTTTGTCGTGCCGCGAATGCCAATCTGATATTGTTTTCCTCCGTATTTCACATCTAGCGCCTTGGTGGTCCCATTCATCTGCGCACTGGAAGCCCCTAAGGCAATTGCCGTATCTGACATCGCAGTATAGATATTTCCGCTACTGTCGGCAGCAATAGCTGGCAATAGCGTGCTTCCGCTGAGATACAGCCCGGTACGGCCGTTATTATAATATACCGCACTGCCCAACCGCGCAAAAAAACTTTTCTCTGCCAATTGCTGCGTTGACGGCGCATAATTCTGCATTGCCGCTGAAAAATCACTCAAAGATGTAAACTGATCCAGGATATATTGGCACTGCTTCGTTGCCAGCAACACACTGTTTTTATCCTTCCAAATCAAATAACTTTTCGTGGCTACATGCTGTCCCGCGCCATTATACAAGCGCGCCGTAATGACATGCTGTCCTGTAGCGATATGAGAGATATCCGTCTTTAACACCTTATTGAGATCCCCTTGGGCCAGCAATTCCCCTTTAATGTAGTAAGCCACACTGCCTTTCCTGTTGCTGCTACGCATATTGAGCTTCAGCTGGCCTTGCTGCAATTCCACCGACAGTAGCTGCTCATTGTTACTGCTTCGTGCCAAATAATACTGCCAGCCTGGATAGGTTACTTCCTCTGGCAATAGGTTATCACTATAAATGCCATACGCACCGGCATTCAGCGCTGTAACTGTCTGTTTCAGAGTATTCACTGTATGCATATACACAGCAATCCCATAGCTCTGTAAGGCTTTCGCCAAACCTGTATTGACCAAATCCACAGACATTGTCACTGCATAAATGCCCTTTTCCTGCACAAACTTGGCCAGGTAAGCACTGTTTCGCTCACTGGGCATTTTGTATAAAGTGAGGATGATTTGCTGATATCCTAGCTTATTTACTGCTTCCCATTCATCATATTGATAAATTTGCGGAATAATCTGCTTTACCACTTGAGGATATTTTTTCTGAATAAAAGTCAAAATCTCCACATTATTTTCTTTGGTATCTGTAATGATGTGTACCTGAGGATGCTGCTGCAAAATTTCTGCCAACTTTTCCATCGTCAGCGGCGTATAGTTGTTCAAAACCTTGCATTGCTGATATCGGGCAAAGGATACCGCCTTATTCTGTCCCAATCCCAAATAATAGGATGCCGAGCTTTCCCAATCATGAATCATGGCAATTTCCCCATCAGTGGTAAAGGCCATATCCACTTCTATATACTGATACCCATTGGCAATGGCTTGCTCTAACGCTTCCAGTGAATTGGTGACCGTTTCCCCACGAATAGCACCGCAGCCATGCGCAATCACGCGGGGATAAGAAGCGGCCTGCGCACTTTGCGCAGATTGCAACCAAAATAAAACGCCGCATAGCAATGAGAGCATGATGATTAATATCCATCTTTTCTTCTGTAAAACCATGTTGTCCTCGTCTTCCTTCTATCAAAAAGTTTTGCAAAATTTTCTTTCGTTGACGCCAGGCAGCTGCACCGTCTGCACTGTTCCCTGCCCATCCTGTCGCCATTCAGTGTACCATTTTCAGAAAGCAAAATCAAGAGTTGTATGCTCTCCGCCATTGATGAAACATAGCAATCTATTCTTCTATTTTTTCACAAGACAATCAATAAATATCCTACTTTCGATTTTTACAGGAACCAAAAATATTATTTTCCGTCTATATTATTAACTGTCAGAATAAATGGTAAAATATACAATATAACCTTTATCTCAATTTTGTTTTAAAAATAGATCGCAAAGGAGTATACTCAAATGAAAAAATTTTTAACAAGCATTTTAATTATTATCATTACCTTCTCTTTGTGTGACACTACCTTCGCGGGAGAAATAACTCAAAAAGAAGAAGCTATAACCTACACCATTATTGTTAATGATACGGTTTTAGATCTTAGTAATTTACCGCTTACCCCCTATGAAAAAATCGGCACTGTAATCATTCCACTTCGGCAAACCAGCGAGGCATTGGGATACAAAGTCGATTGGAACGCTGAAACTATGTCTATTACCATTGATGACGGCTACATTCAAAAAGCCATTTTATATAATAAAACAGCTATTGCAACTTTTGAAGGCAAACTGCAAATCATTGACATGAGCCGTGAAATCAAAAATACAGTTGCAACGACAATTCATGATGGATACACTTACGTCCCTGTGGAGTTTTTCGTGGAATTTCTTAATGATGTGACTATTGAAAACAATGTGATTAAAATTGCACCGAGCAAAGTTGAACTGTGTACTATATAAAGCGCTTCACGCAAAAACGAAATCCCAGTAGCAACCACTACTAGGATTTCGTTTTTAGAATCTATACCGACTAGATAAGCTGTCATTTTCATTTTTGGGACAGGCATACAAAAAAACCACTCAAAAGAGCGGTTTTAGGAAATCGGGATGACAGGATTCGAACCTTTTGCATTATTGTTTTTAACAGCTTCATTGACATAAATGCAAATTTTCGTGTCAACTTTCGTGGCAACTGCACAAAAAAACAAAAGCCCAGCAGCTATGCTTCTACACATAACCGCTGGGCCTCTCCATTTATCTATAAACCACTACACATTTCTCATTGCTATCATACCCAACCTGGCACCCTAACGCTTCCACCATCTGGCGTACCGGCGCCCAAACGGTACCATTTCTGTTTTCCTGCTCGATGACGCAATTTTTCACCGTTCCGGCGTCCTTGTCCACAATTTTCAGATTGCATTTTATTTCCGGAGCTGCAACTGGTACCCACGTCTGCCCAAGCTGCTGCACAATCCCTTTGGCAATGGCTTCTGCCGTCA
>OFFL01000476.1_pt1 | contig 44147 bp, 42 predicted proteins | sample 1521391 | NCBI WGS metagenome assembly OFFL01 (sample SAMEA3504082, study PRJEB24116) | mouse gut metagenome | biome: mouse gut; feature: mouse-associated habitat; material: faeces | place: Denmark | collected 2011
TATGAGTCTCATTGTAAGAGAAATACCGGAAACGGCAAAAAAGCTGGGAAAGGCATTCTGGCCTGGGCCTATAACGATGATACTGGAAAAGTCGGATAGGGTGCCAAGGGAGACGACCGGCGGGTTATCCACCGTTGCGGTGCGTATGCCTTCTGATCCGACAGCGCTTTCTCTGATCCGGGCGGCGGGCGGTTATGTGGCAGCACCGAGTGCTAATGCCTCCGGGCGGCCGAGTCCTACGCTGGCAAAGCATGTGGAGGAGGATTTGGGGGGCAGAATCGAAATGATTCTGGATGGCGGACAGGCATGTATCGGGCTGGAGTCCACGATCGTGGATCTGACCGAGGAGATACCGACTATTTTAAGACCGGGATATATTACAAGGGAAATGCTGGAGGAAGTTCTTGGAAAAGTGGAAATTGACGGAGCAATCCTGCCGGAAGGCTGTAAAACTGCTCCGAAGGCACCGGGGATGAAGTACAGGCATTATGCGCCTGCGGGGCAGCTGGTGATTGTGGAGGGGGAAGCAGATTCAGCGGCGGATTATATTAACCGTCAGACAGCGGCTGACCATATGGCGGGAGAAAAAACAGGAGTCATTGGATCTCGGGAATATCTGGACAGATATCACGCAGATGTGATAAAATGTGCGGGAAGCAGGGAGGATGAGGCAGGTATTGCCCATTCCCTTTACAGGATATTGAGGGAATTTGACGACGAAGGGGTTACCAGGATTTATTCCGAAAGCTTTGTCTGTTCCGGATTTGGACAGGCGATTATGAACAGGCTTTTGAAGGCTGCAGGCCACCGCGTTGTGAAGCTGTGAAAACCGTGAGAGAAAAAATACATTATTAATATGAGGAGGTATATTATGCTGGCAATAGGAAGTGATCACGGAGGCTATGATTTGAAGCAGAAGATTATCGGCTATCTGAAGGAGAAGGAAATTCTTTTTGAGGATATGGGCTGTTATAGTACAGACAGTTGCGACTATCCTCAGTTCGGACGTGCCGTTGCAGACGCAGTGGCCGGGGGACAGTGTGAAAAAGGGATTGTGATATGTACCACGGGCATCGGTATTAGTATTGCTGCCAACAAGGTGAAGGGGATTCGATGTGCTCTCTGCGCCGACCCGCTTTCCGCCAAAATGACAAGACTGCATAATGATGCCAACATGCTGGCACTGGGCGGCGGCATGCTTGGGGCGAATATGGCCCTGGACATTGTGGACACCTTTTTAAATACACCTTTTTCCGGGGAAGCGAAGCATCGGCGCAGAATAGATGCCATAGAGGAACTGTAGATTCTGTCACAAAACATTCAAAGTATACAAACAGGAGGAAAAGGCAATGGCAAAGGTAATGGTCATGGATCATCCGCTGATTCAGCACAAGATCGGCATTATCCGTAGAAAGGAGACAGGCACCAAGGACTTCCGCCAGACGATCAGCGAGATCGCCATGCTGATCTGCTACGAGGCCACCAGGGATCTGAAGCTGGGGGATGTGGAGATCGAGACGCCCATCTGTAAGGCCACGGTAAAGGAGCTGAAGGGCAAGAAGATGGCGATTGTTCCTATTCTGCGGGCAGGCCTGGGAATGGTGGACGGCATGCTTCAGTTGATTCCGGCGGCCAAGGTGGGGCATATCGGGCTTTACAGGGATCCCGAAACTTTGAAGCCGGTGGAGTATTACTGTAAGCTGCCTGCCGACTGTGCGGAGCGGGAGGTGTTCGTGGTAGATCCCATGCTGGCTACCGGCGGCTCCTCTGTGGCGGCAGTTCAGATGCTGAAGGACAAGGGATGCAAAAACATTCACTTTATGTGTATCATCGCTGCGCCGGAGGGCGTCGAGGCTATGGCGAAGGCACATCCTGATGTGGATTTGTATGTGGGTGCAATGGATGAGAAGCTGAATGACCACGGATATATTGTACCGGGGCTGGGAGACGCCGGAGACAGGATTTTCGGGACGAAATAGTGATGCGGTGCCCGGGAGTCTGGCGGAAGGCTGAAAACGGAAACGGAGAAAACGGCGCGGCGGTAGAAAAGCCGGCGGAATGAGCCGTGAAAAGAGGAGGCACAATGAGCGGCAAGAGGGAGGGGTATCTGAGCTGGGACGAATACTTTATGGGAGTGGCCCAGCTGTCGGGAATGCGGTCCAAGGATCCGAGTACGCAGGTGGGGGCCTGTATTGTCAGTAGTGATAACAAGATACTGTCCATGGGGTACAACGGATTTCCCAACGGTTGTTCCGACGATGAGTTTCCCTGGGACAGAGAGGGAGATGAGCTGGAGACAAAGTATCCCTTTGTGACCCACGGAGAATTGAATGCTATTCTCAATTACCGGGGAGGTTCTCTGGAGGGGACAAAGCTGTATGTGTCCCTGTTTCCCTGCAACGAATGTGCCAAAGCGATCATTCAGGCAGGCATAAAGACCATTGTTTATGACTCTGATAAGTATCTTGGGACACCGGCAAACCGGGCTTCAAAGAAAATGTTTGATGCCGCGGGGGTCACATATATTCCCTATTCCAGAACGGGGCATCAGATACACATTCAGGTATAGCGGGCATAACCGGCAAAACCGGGAAAGGAAGGTTTACCACACTTGAAGGGTTGGAAGAAAACGGCGGCAGTCATGAGTATAGTGCTTTTTGCTGGGGCGGTTCTTAACGCCCCTGATACCCATATGGCAGTGGCTGCATCCTCCACACAGCAGAAGATCGACCAGGCAGAGCAGGACAAGAAGGATCTGGAGGACAAACTGGATGAAAACCAGGAGGATCTGCAGGGTCTGAAGGGGGAGCAGAATAGTCTGAAGAGAGAACTGAATAATCTCAATGACCAGCTTATGGCGGTAGTGGAGAACCTGGAAAACCTGGAAGCGCAGATCCGGAATAAGGAGGAAGAGATCCTGACGGCCCAGGCAGCCCTGGAGGAAGCCCGGGCGACGGAAAAATGGCAATATGAGTGTATGGTAGCCCGTATCCGGCAGATGTATGAACGGCAGGAGGACGATTATCTTGGCGCACTCCTTCAGTCGGGGGGACTTTCGGACATTTTGAACAGAGCAGATTATTTTGAGCGGATTGCTGCCTACGAGCGGATGAAGATGGATGAATTCAAAGAAAACCGGGCATTGATCGAGGAACAGGAGAAACGTCTGCAGAATGAGAAGGTGGAGCTGGACAATTTGAAGGTGGACGCGGAGGCGGAGCGGAACAAGGTTTCCGGTCTGATCAGCCAGACCTCCAATTCCATTGCCGGATATGCGGATCAGATATCGGAGGCGGAGCAGAAAGCCAGAGAATATGAGGAGGAGATCCGCAAGCAGGAGGAAAACCTGGAGTACCTGAGGAAAAAGCTGGCGGAGGAGATTGCCATGTCCCAGGCGGCTGCCAACGCTGCCTGGAGAGATATTTCGGAGGTGAGCTTTGCAGACGGGGACAGGTATTTGCTGGCCAATCTGATTTACTGCGAAGCGGGAGGCGAGCCTTATGCGGGACAGCTGGCGGTGGGCAGCGTGGTGATCAACAGGGTGCTGAGTTCCCAATATCCTGACTCGGTGGTGGGAGTCATCTATCAGAACAAGCAGTTTTCTCCGGTGGGCAGCGGCCGGCTGGCTCTGGCCCTGGCGGAAAACAGGGCCACTGAAAAATGCTATCAGGCGGCGGACGAAGCCATGGCGGGAATCACCAACGTGGGTAATTGTGTGTATTTCCGAACGCCCATAGAAGGTCTCACCGGGATCAGTATCGGCGGACATATATTTTATTAGAGCTGTCCGGGGCCCCGGCTTTTCGGACCTTCTGCGGCGGCTGCCCGGGAACATGAGCCGTGAACTGGAGTCACGAGTTACAGTCAAGTCACAGCCTTCGACGATTCAGGGGAGCCTGAAACCTGTCGAATTTATCACGGTAAATCATAGTGAGCAGATGGTCCAGCCGGCGCAGGCACAGGGTCATCTGCTTTTCTGTGAGCAGATCCCGCTCTGTGGCCTCGGCCAGCTCGCCCAGGTCCAGAACCTCCACATAGCCGTCCGGGTGAATGATTACGTCGGCCAGCAGGTCGGTGACGGTGAGGGAGGTTTTGTCCCGGTCAAAAGCGTAATCCACAATATCACAGTACCAGTACAGCAAAGAATCATCCGTTCGGTAGATTTTGCTTACTTTGACGCCCTCCCGCAGAAAATAGCAGGAACAGCCGTGGGAAAAATCCGGTTTCGGCTTCAGAGTGTTCCACCTGGTGATAAGAAATTCATCATTTTGCTCAAGGATTTCGTCATCCTTCAGGAGAAGGCACTCGGAAGGAATGATGCGCCTGCGGTATAGCTTGGATATGTTCATGATGGAACTCCTTTCCGGGGGACGCCCTGTTTCTGATTTAATAAAAATACTACAACGTCCGGGGGCGCAAGTCAATGCGGACCGGAAGATTTTTTTGTGAACTGTCTGTAGTTATACTGGACAATTCAGGCAAATGTGAGTATAATGTACTTTGTCGGCAGGAACCCCAAAGGTAAACAGCGGGGATTCGACTTGCACGTTGGAGGGAAACGGCAGGCTTTTTATGGGAAGACATGGAAAAGACGACAAAAAAAAGACTTTCCAGACATTGTCTTTGATCACACAGCTGGGTCTTATGATGATAGCTTCTCTGGGGATGACTACAGCGCTGGGGATCTGGCTGGACCAGAAACTGGGCACTTCTTTCCTCACGGTTATTTTCTTTTTTCTGGGGGCTGCAGCTGGCGTTCAGGGGATTTACCGCATGATCAGGCAGATTTTTGGGGACGAGGGGCATAATAAGGGGCGGAGTACATCCGATGAAAATGACGGAAAAGCTGAAGGGGGCAGATAGAACCCTTCTGGAAATGCATACGGGAATGCTGTGCTTTGGCCTCATCTGCCAGATAGTGGGGTCTTTTTTTGCTTCGGATCAGGGTCTTTATGCAGGGAGCCTGTGGTTCGGAATCGCTTTTGCCATGGTGGGGAGCATACATATGGCCCGTACTCTGGACCGGGCGCTTGCCTGCGGCGACGGCGCTGCAAAGGTGATCACCCGGGGATATGTTTTCCGATATATCATGATTATCGTGATCATGGGAATTATTGCCGTGACAAAGGTTTTGAACGTGCTGGTGGTTTTTCTGGGGTATATGAGTTTAAAAGCGGCGGCCTATATTCAGCCTTTTACGCATAAACTCTATAACAGATTGTTTCATGAGACAGATCCTGTGCCCGGGCCTGCGCCGGAGGCGGAGGACGTTTCTGCCGGTTCTGAATCTCAATAAAAAGGAGGTGAGAGTATGGAATATGGGATTTTGTTATCCGGGGGAGCCGATGTGGACTTTATGATCCACGGGATATTTCAGTATTCATTTTTCGGTCATACGGTCTGGATAACAACGACACATGTCTGCATCCTGATCGTCATGCTGATTCTGGTGGGATTCGCCATAGCTGCTAACCGCTGTATTGCAAAGGCGGCTCAGGTGCCCGGCGGGTTTCAGAATGTGGTGGAACTGATCGTGGAAAAGCTGGATGGTATGGTGGACACCTCCATGGGCAAGGCTGCACCGAAATTTTACAATTATATCGGTACGGTGTTCATCTTTATTCTGGTCAGCAATATTTCCGGTCTTCTGGGATTGAGGCCGCCCACTGCCGATTACGGCGTGACGCTGCCCCTGGCATTGATCACGTTTACCATGATCCACTTTAACAAGTGGAAATACCAGAGGCCAAAGACCATTTGGGAAGACGCGTGTTCACCGCTGCCACCCTGGCTGCCGATCTGGATACCTATTAACCTGATCAGCTGGTTTGCCGTGCCGGTATCTCTGTCCCTGCGTCTGTTTGCCAATGTTCTGTCCGGCACGATCATGATGGCGCTGGTGTACGGACTGCTGAAGTGGTTTGCCACCATTTGGCCGGCGGCACTGCATATTTATCTGGATCTGTTCTCCGGAGCGATTCAGACATATGTATTCTGTATGCTGACCATGACATACATTTCAAGTGAGATCGGTGACGGAACCAGGCGCTGAGGTGTCTGGAACGTGTGCCGCATCCGCCCGAAGTCCGGTGTGGGCGGTGCGAAAAAAACTCTTTCCGGACCAAACAATAATGTAAATTTTTTACTAGGAGGAGACAAAAAATGGATTTCAATGAAAATTTTATTCTGGGATGTTCCGCAATTGGCGCCGGCCTGGCAGTAATCGCCGGTATCGGACCTGGTGTAGGACAGGGTATCGCGGCAGGTCATGCTGCTTCTGCTGTGGGACGTAATCCCGGCGCTCAGTCCGAGATCAGAACCATGATGCTTTTGGGTCAGGCAGTGGCAGAGACCACAGGTCTGTACGGTCTGTTGATCGCATTCCTGCTGCTGTTCGTAAAACCTCTTCTGCCTTAATGGAAAGGCGCAAAATAATATGCACCATTTAGGAGGCAGAAAGGAGACCAAGGATGATACTTTTAACAGAAGGCCAGTCTATGTCCAGGCTGTTTGACCTGGACTGGCAGCTGCTGGCTGACGCCTCTCTGATGATCATTGCGATCTTTGTCCTGTTTCTTCTGATGAGTTTCCTTTTGTTCAATCCTGCCAGAAAGATGCTGCAGGGCCGCCGGGATAAGATCCGCGGCGAGCTTGAGACAGCAAAGCGGGATATGGAAACGGCAGGGAGCTTAAAGGAAGAATATGAGACAAAGCTCAGAGAGATCGACAGGGAAGCGGAGAGCATCTTAAGCGAAGCGCGCAAAAAGGCGCTTGGCAATGAAAACCAGATCATTGCCGAGGCCAGGGAAGAAGCAGCCCGCATACTGGCACATGCGCGCAAGGAGGCCGAACTTGAGAAGCAGAAAATGTCTGACGATGTGAAGAAGGAAATCATCTCCGTTGCGGCGCTGGTAGCCGGCAAGGTGGTGGCGGCATCCATCGATACCACCGTGCAGAACCAGCTGATCGATGAGACCTTAAAGGAAATGGGTGAAAAGACATGGCTAAATTAGTATCCAAAACATACGGTGAAGCCTTGTTTGAGGTTGCGATGGAGTCCGGCGGTGACAAGGCCGGAGAGCTGCTGGAGGAAGTAAGGGGGATTATGGAGATCCTGTCAGCGAATCCGCAGTTTGATGAGCTGATGAAGCATCCGGGGATTCCGAAGCAGGAGAAGCTCCGGGCAGTGGAGGAGGCCTTCCGGGGGCATGCCAGCGACGAGCTGGTGAATTTCCTGGAGGTGGTCATATCCAAGGAAAGATACGGAGAGCTGCCTGCTGTTTTCGCATATTTTGAAGACAGGGTGAAGGAGCAGAAGGGAATCGGGGAAGCCTATGTGACTACCGCGGTGGAGCTTACTGCGGCCCAGAGATCCGCAGTGGAGGCAAGACTTCTGGCCACCAGTGGTTATCGCAGAATGGAAATGCACTACAAGGTGGATCCTTCTATCATCGGAGGCATGATTGTCCGGATCAACGACAGAGTTGTGGACAGCAGTATCCGCACGAAGCTGGACGGACTGACAAAACAATTATTAAAAATTCAGCTGGGCTGACCGGCTGAAAGAAAGGTGCGACAGATCCATGAGTTTAAGACCTGAAGAAATAAGTTCTGTGATCAAGGATCAGATTAAGAGATATTCGGCTGCGCTGGATGTGTCCGACGTGGGTACCGTTATCCAGGTGGCAGACGGTATTGCCCGTGTCCATGGTCTGGAAAACGCCATGCAGGGTGAGCTTCTGGAGTTCCCCGGCGAGGTGTACGGTATGGTGCTGAATCTGGAAGAGGACAACGTAGGTGTTGTTCTTCTGGGAAGCGCCAAAAATATCAATGAAGGCGATATTGTCAAAACTACGGGACGCGTGGTGGAGGTTCCGGTAGGTGATGCCATGCTGGGAAGAGTAGTCAATTCCCTGGGGCAGCCCATCGACGGCAAAGGACCTATTCAGACTACCGCTTACCGCAAGATCGAGCGTGTGGCCAGCGGCGTTATCACCAGAAAGAGCGTGGATACACCGTTGCAGACAGGTATCAAGGCAATCGATGCCATGGTGCCCATCGGAAGAGGCCAGCGTGAGCTGATTATCGGTGACCGCCAGACAGGTAAGACGGCTATCGCCATCGACACGATCATCAATCAAAAAGGACAGAACGTAAAATGTATTTATGTGGCTATCGGTCAGAAGGCTTCGACCATTGCCAACATTGTAAAGACTCTGGAGGAGTACGGCGCAATGGCATATACCACGGTGGTGGTGTCCACGGCCAGCGACCTTGCCCCCCTGCAGTATATTGCTCCCTACTCCGGATGCGCCATCGGCGAGGAGTGGATGGAAAATGGACAGGATGTACTGGTGGTTTATGATGACCTGAGCAAGCATGCTACTGCTTACAGAACACTCTCCCTGCTCCTTCGTCGTCCGCCCGGGCGTGAGGCGTATCCCGGAGACGTGTTTTATCTGCATTCCAGGCTGTTGGAGCGTGCGGCCAGGATGAACGAGGAGTACGGCGGCGGATCGCTGACCGCTCTTCCGATCATTGAGACCCAGGCAGGAGACGTATCCGCGTATATTCCTACCAACGTGATTTCCATCACAGACGGCCAGATTTATCTGGAGACAGAAATGTTCAACTCCGGATTCCGTCCTGCAGTCAATGCAGGTCTTTCCGTGTCCCGTGTGGGAGGCGCCGCTCAGATCAAGGCCATGAAGAAGATCGCGGCTCCTATCCGTACAGAGCTTGCTCAGTACAGAGAGCTGGCCAGTTTTGCACAGTTCGGATCCGAGCTGGATGCGGACACCAAGGAAAAGCTGGCACAGGGCGAACGGATCAAGGAGGTGCTGAAGCAGCCCCAGTATAAACCCATGCCTGTTCAGTATCAGGTGGTTATCATTTATGCGGTTACGCATAAATATCTGCTGGATATACCTGTGGAGGATATCACCAGGTTTGAGCAGGGGCTGTTTGATTTCCTGGATACAAAATATCCTGAGGTTCCCGGAAACATTGCATCGGAGAAGGTGATTTCCGATGCCACAGAGGAAATTCTGGTGAAGGCCATCCAGGAGTTTAAAAAACAGTTCTAGATCAGGCGGCGGGAAACCGCCCCAAAAGAATAGAAATGAGGACAGAATATGGCATCAATGCGTGATATAAAGCGCCGCAGAAGCAGTATTCAGGGCACCCAGCAGATCACTAAGGCCATGAAGCTGGTGTCCACTGTCAAACTGCAGCGCGCCAGAGCAAACGCGGAGCGCTCCAAGGATTATTTTACCAGTATGTATGACACGGTGAACAGTATCCTGAAGCGGGTGGGACATATCGAGCACAGATATTTGGTCTCAGGTGCTTCCCGGAAAAAAGCTGTGATTGTCATCACTTCGAACCGGGGTCTGGCGGGAGGCTATAATTCCAATGTGATCAAGCTGGTGACCAGAAACCCTCAGTGGGAAAAGGAAGACCTGGTGATTTACACCGTGGGTAACAAGGGCCGTGAGGCTTTTGTCCGGTATGGGTATGAGGTGAAGGATGGCTATAACGATGTGGTAGAGAGCCCTGCCTACGGGGATGCGCTTGCATTGTCGGAGGAGCTGCTGCAGGCCTTTGCGGCGGGTGAGGTAGGGGAGATATACCTGGCGTACACAGCGTTTAAAAATACTGTGAGCCATGTCCCTACCCTGCTGAGGCTGCTTCCCATAGAACGTACAGAGGGGAATGAGGAGGATGCCGGAAAAGCATCCGCCATCATGAACTTTGAACCGGAGGATGAGGAAGCTCTGAATCTGATCATTCCCAAATATGTGACAAGCCTGATCTACGGCGCGCTGATGGAGGCTGTGGCCAGCGAAAACGGAGCCCGTATGCAGGCTATGGACAATGCCACCAGTAATGCGGAGGAAATGATCCAGGATCTGGCGCTGAAGTATAACAGAGCCCGCCAGGGTTCCATCACACAGGAATTGACAGAGATCATAGCCGGCGCGGAAGCGCTGGGATGAGAAGAAATATGCCCGCAGACAGCGGGCGGAAAGAGGTAGAAATGGCAGGAGAAAACAGAGGCAAGGTTACTCAGGTCGTGGGCGCGGTGCTTGACATCCGCTTCGACGAGGGTAAGCTGCCCGAGATTAACGAAGCGATCCGCATTCCTACCAGAGAGGGCGGTGAGCTGACCGTGGAGGTTTCCCAGCATCTGGGCGACGATACGGTCAGATGTATTGCCATGGGCAGCACCGACGGTCTGGTGAGGGGAATGGATGCGGTTGCAGCCGGCGCTCCCATTTCTGTCCCGGTGGGTGAAAAAACACTGGGGCGGATATTCAATGTGCTGGGGCAGCCTATAGACAATAAGCCTGCTCCGGAGGGAGTATCCTATGAGCCGATTCACAGGCCTGCTCCCCAGTTCGAGGAACAGTCTACGGAAACGGAGCTTTTGGAAACAGGCATCAAGGTGGTGGATCTGCTCTGCCCCTATCAGAAGGGCGGAAAGATCGGTCTGTTCGGCGGTGCGGGTGTAGGAAAAACCGTGCTGATTCAGGAGCTGATCAGAAATATCGCCACGGAGCACGGCGGCTATTCCGTGTTTACCGGCGTGGGCGAGCGTACCCGTGAGGGAAACGATTTGTACCATGAAATGACGGAATCCGGGGTTATCGATAAGACCACCATGGTGTTCGGACAGATGAATGAGCCCCCCGGGGCCAGAATGCGGGTGGGCCTTACAGGGCTTACCATGGCAGAGTATTTTCGTGATAAGGGCGGCAAGGACGTGCTGCTGTTCATTGATAATATTTTCCGTTTTACCCAGGCAGGAAGTGAGGTGTCCGCGCTTTTGGGACGTATGCCTTCCGCGGTGGGATATCAGCCCACACTGCAGACCGAAATGGGCGCTCTTCAGGAGAGAATCACATCCACGAGAAACGGTTCCATCACCTCCGTTCAGGCGGTCTACGTGCCTGCGGATGACCTGACGGACCCGGCGCCTGCCACCACCTTTGCTCATCTGGATGCTACCACCGTGCTTTCCCGAGGCATCGTGGAGCTGGGAATTTATCCGGCAGTGGATCCTCTGGAGTCCACATCCCGAATCCTGGATCCCAGAATCGTGGGTGAGGAGCATTACCGCACGGCCCGGGGAGTGCAGGAGATTCTGCAGAGGTACAAGGAGCTGCAGGATATCATTGCAATTCTGGGTATGGATGAATTGTCCGAGGAGGATAAACTTGTGGTATCCCGTGCCCGTAAGGTGCAGAGATTCCTGTCACAGCCCTTCTTCGTGGCCGGACAGTTTACAGGTCTGGAAGGAAAGTATGTACCCATCAATGAGACGATCCGCGGTTTCCGTGAGATTCTTGACGGAAAGCATGACGATATTCCGGAAAGCTATTTCCTGAATGCGGGCAGCATCGATGATGTACTGGCGAAGGTGCAGAAGAAGTGACGCTCGGCGGGGGAGATGCCCCCGTAGACATTGTGCCGTTTGGACGGCGTGTTGGTTAGGGAGGAATGAGCATGGCGGATAAGAAAAGCCTTCTCCTGAGAATCATCACACCGGACCGGATATTTTATGAAGGTCAGGCGGAGATGGTGGAATTTAATACCACAGAGGGAGAGATCGGCATATTGCCGGGACATATTCCGCTTACTGTGATCCTGAAACCGGGGATTCTGAGGATCCATGAGGCGGAAGCCGAAAAGGAAGCGGCTCTTCATGCGGGATTTGCGGAGATTCTTCCGGACAGTGTGAAGATTTTGGCCGAGATCGTGGAATGGCCCGAGGAGATCGACGAGGATCGGGCGGAAGCGGCAAAGGACAGAGCCCAGGAGCGTCTGCGGAACAAGGCTTCCGAGACAGACGTGGCCAGGGCGGAGACTGCTCTGCAGAGAGCGGTGGCACGTATAGAGGTGCTGAGATAAGTTTTAACAACGGCTGTAACAATCGGAAGAAAGTATGCATATGCTGTTACAAAAGTATTTTGAGGGATGCATATGGAATTTCATTCGAAGTTGTTACAGCCGCTGCCGGATCAAAGGGTAAGGGGCTGGAATGGGCCCCTTCCTTTTTATATGGCATATCCGGGATATTTTGGTCCGGCACAGGAGGCGGCATTGGTCCAGGATCTGGATTATCTGCAGCAGACCTATCCGGCACAGGTAAAGCGTCTTCAGCGCAGAATTGCGCAGATGCTGGATAAGGCCGATTATGAAGGCAGTATGATATATGACGAGTATCCGGACGCCTGCAGTCTCAGGGCTCTGACAGGTTCTGTGAGGAAGGTTCTGGAAAATGAAGAGGAAAACTGTCCCACAGAGGATATGATACAAATCCTGCTGTGTGATGAAATATATAAGCGCAGGCATGGCGGAAAGCGCGGCAAAATTTTCTGAGGGTGCTTTTACGCGGTACACACATGCCTGGGAAATAGGAAAGCATAAAGTCTGCCGCAGGTTATTATGTTCGTCACAGGCGGGCCCAGGGGTATGAGAATGGATGAGCGGAAAGAACTTTTTCGTCAGGTACTGAACTCAGATCTGATACAGATCGTATTGAGCAATACGTTGGATTCTGACAGAGCGTCCAAGGTCAGGGTACGCCCGGTGATGATCAGGGGCGAGGTGCTGTTTCAGGAGACGCTTTATCGGGGAACTCAGGTGTTTCATGGAAACTTTTCTTCGGAGGAGATGTGCGCCAGACTGGAGGAATATATGGAAGCTTTGTTCCGCCAGGCCCAGATTGTCTGCAACGGGATGGAAGCATCCGTGCTGGTAGGGAAAAAGGGCAGGGTGACCATCAAACGTAAAAAGCGGGAACAAAAACCTGTTTCCTACAGCTTGTCCCATAACCGTACAAAGCAGTATATCCTGCCGGAGGGAGAGGCGGTGGATTTTCTGGTGGAACTGGGCGTGCAGACGCCGGAAGGGCATATTACCGGGCGCAGGTATGACAAGTTCCGCCAGATTAACCGTTATCTGGAATTCATAGAGGATATATTGGATAAACTTCCTATAGACAGAACCGTCAGGATCGTGGACTTCGGGTGCGGAAAATCCTACCTGACCTTTGCAATGTATTATTATCTGCACCAGCTGCAGCACCGGGATATCCGGGTCACCGGGCTGGATCTGAAGAGGGATGTGATAGAGCATTGCAATGATCTGGCGCGGAAGCTTCACTATGATGGACTTTCCTTCCGGCAGGGCGACATCAAGGATTTTGCCGGAGAGGAAGGAGTGGACATGGTGGTGTCCCTTCATGCCTGTGATAAGGCTACGGACTATGCCCTGGAAAAAGCCGTGAAATGGAAGGCTGCCGTGATTCTGGCCGTGCCCTGCTGTCAGCACGAGCTGAATGGACAGATCAGTGCCGAGGAGCTGCAGCCGGTGCTGAAATACGGTGTAATCAAAGAGCGCATGGCGGCGTTGATCACAGACGCGCTGCGAGCCCAGCTTTTGGAACAGCAGGGCTATGAGACTCAGATTCTGGAGTTCATAGATATGGAGCATACGCCCAAGAATCTGATGATACGCGCTGTGAAGACGGACAGGCTGCGTCCCGCAGGAAAAAATATATCTCTGGAGAAGACAATGGAATTTTTACATGTGAAGCCCACTTTAAAGGAGCTGCTATGAAAAAAGGCATGATAAAGCTGCTGGTGTTTTGTGCCGTATTTGTACTTGCCCTCATTGTGATCGGAAGAATTATGAACAGAGGGCATGACAATCTGACCATTGAAATGGCGCCGGCGTCACTTCCCCTTTTATCCATGGAAATGGATGGGGTTATATATAATCAGCTTCACGGATATACCAGAAGCATGGATACTGCTTTTCAGCGGGATACGGTGACAGTGCTGGGAGAGGGACGGGATACCGGTTTTGTGGTGGATACCTATGGGTGCAGTGTGACCGGGATCTCTGCGGAGGTCCGAAGCGCAGACGGAACACGGCTGGTTGAGAATCTGGAGATCACGGATTACAGGACCCAGAGGGGACAGATCAGGGGAAAAATTGCCCTGAAGGATCTGCTGGACAAGGATACGGACTATTCTTTGTCTATTATTTTAAAGCTGGACGAAGGCGAAGAAGTCTATTATTATACGAGGATCATTTGGGGCGACAGCCTTTATGCAAAGGAAAAGCTGGAATATGTTATTGATTTCCACCAGAGGCTGTACGACAGGGAGGCGGCCCGAGAACTGATTAAGTATCTGGAGACGGATTCCCGGCTGGAGGATAACAGCTCTTTTCATAAGGTCAATATCCACAGCAGCTTTCGGCAGATTACCTGGGGTGAACTGAGTGTGGAGGAAATTGCCGGTCCCTGGATTCGTATGACAGAGGCCGCCAGCCAGACCGCATCCTTCCTGATGGATTATGTAGTGGCTGTATCAGGGGAAAACGGGCAGAACAGATATTTGGTGCAGGAGTACTACAGGGTACGCTATACCACTGAAAGAATGTATCTGTTGGACTATGAGAGGACTATGACACAGATTCCCGATCAGGAGAATATGTGCGCCAATGACAAGCTGCTCCTGGGAATTACAGGCACTGATGTGCCCATGATGGAGAATGAGGACGGGAGCGTTGTGGTGTTTCAGGCGGCAAACCGTCTGCTCAGCTATGATGTGGCGGCAAACCGTCTGGCGGTGATTTTCAGTTTTTATGATACGGACAGTCTGGATCCGCGAGTGATTTACAACCAGCATTCCATCAAGATATTGGATGTGGATGAGGGAGGAAATGTGCAGTTTGCACTGTATGGTTATATGAACCGGGGACGGCATGAAGGAGAAGTGGGGGTTTCCCTGTATACCTATGACAGCAGGCGAAACACCGTGGAAGAACTGGTTTATATTCCTTATGAGCGGACTTATTCTGTACTGGCGGCAGAGTTGGACAGACTGCTTTATCTCAACCGGGACCAGAAGCTGTATCTGCAGCTGAATGATATGATCTATGTTGTGAACACTGCGGGAAAGACCTGGTCAGAGTTGATCAATATTACCCATGACGGGGCGCTTCAGGTGTCTGAAGATCATAAAATTGTCGTGTGGACGGAGGGGAACGACACATATCGCAACCGAGTGCTGAACATCCGGAATCTCAGCAGTGATGTGCTGCATAAGGTGACCGTGGGAGAGGGGGAAGCCGTTATGCCCCTGGGCTTTATGGATGAGGATATCATCTATGGTGTGGCCCGGATGGAAGATATCGTCCAGGAGAATTCAGGCAGAACCTTTTTCCCCATGTACAGGATCTGCATCTGCGATTCTGCGGGAAAGCTGATGAAAGAATACACACAGGCGAGGACTTATGTCACAGGCTGTACTGTGGAGAATAATCAGATCGCCCTGGAGAGGCTGATCCGGAACGAAGCAGGAGAATATGTCGCAACCTATCCAGATCATATAATGAATAACACGGAGCAGGATACGGCTAAAAATTTTGTGGTGACAGCGGATATTGACGTTTATGAGCGTTATGTGCAGATCCAGACAAAAAGCGAGATTGACAGAAAGGGCATCAAGATTGTGACGCCCAAGGAGGTAGTCTTTGAAGACGGAAGGGAATTGAGATTTCCGGACGGCCAGGAGCGCCCGCGGTACTATGTCTATGGACCATACGGAGTGAGCGGCATTTTCTTTTCACCGGCAAGGGCTGTAAATCTGGCATATGACATGGCCGGGGTGGTAGTAGATTACACGGGAGAAAGTATCTGGATGCGAGGAAACCGACATACCAGAAACCAGATCATGGCTATCAAAGAGGTGTCGGCCGGGGAGGAAAAAAGCAGTGTGGCTGCCTGCCTGGACACTATTTTCCAATATGAAGGCCTGGCGCGCAATTCGGAGTATCTGCTGGCCCAGGGACAGTCCGTCCGGGAAATCCTGGCAGACAATCTGGAAAATGCCCAGATTCTGGACATGGCTGGCTGCAATCTGGATTCGGTGTTATATTATGTGGATCAGGATATTCCCGTGATGGCAATGCTGGAAAATGGGGAAGCAGTGCTTATCACCGGTTTTAACGAGCTGAATGTGCTGATTCTGGAGCCCTCTGCCGATCCGGCCATGTACAGAAAGGGAATCAATGACTCATCCCAATGGTTTGAAGAGAACGGCAATTGCTTTATCACATATGTGAAAGACAAATAAAAGCTCGGAAAAGGGTCATTTTCCTCCGGCTGACATATTTTCGGATGGGAATATGTGCTTCTTATATTTTTCAAGAACCTTCAAAAGAAGCATTCCCAGAATGCCGCAGGAGATCAGTTCACCGGCGCCTACAGTCAACATAAAATAAGGGATAGACCCTTCAAACCGATAGACATAGGCAAGCACAAAGGGAACTACCAGCGTATTTGCCACAATGGGCGGAAGGGGAGCCAGCCATTGTCTGCGGGCGGCGTTGCCGGACGGCTTATTTTGATTTTGCGGCACCAGGGTCCTGCGGAGAGGGCTGGATAAAAAATATGTGCCAAGAGCACCTGCCAGAGTGGCAAGACTGCCGAAGACCACATCCAGGGGCATACACCCAGTGAGAAGATTGCTGAGAATGCATCCCACAAAAAGTCCCGGTATGGCGGCAGGGGTAAAAAAGGGCAGGATGGTGAGCGCTTCCGAGAAGCGGACCTGTATGGCGTAATTGGCCAGTCCCAATGCGTTGGCCAGAAGCGTCAGCACCACATAGAGAGCGGCGATGACCGCCGCATGCACCAGATAAAGTGTTTTTCGATTCATTTTTTGTTCTCCTTTAGTTTTGTTTTACGTGAGGAAGGTCTCGAACTCACGGTGTCTGTTTTAAGGCCCGACGGCTGTGGAACAGCAGCCGGGGAATCACAGATTGCACAGCCTTTGCTACTATAGCACGAAGGACGGAGGAATGCAAGGGTTAAAGTTACTTCAGGGCCTTGAAGCGTGGACATGAGGATGGTAGAATAATTCCTGGAACAGAATGCAGGTCTGCATGAAAGCCAAATATATTCAGTAAAGGGGTTAAGAGGTGAAATGATTCATTTATTTGGAAAAAAAGATGAAATTACAGAGGAAGGGCTGGCGGAATACCAGCAGAAGCGTGATTGGGCAGGATTGGCCAGGGCCTATTATCATCTGGGCGTGGCGGCTATGGAGGAGGGAAATCTGAATCGGGCACAGCTTTGGCTGAGCCGGGCGGATACGATTTACAGCGCTGATGACAGTGTGTATAAAAAAGTGGGAAAGAAAATTATCGACGATTGCTCCCAGCGCATCGGGCAGTTGGAGGATGAGGCATTATTATATAATGAGGTGCCTGCCCGGATTGAGGAAATGGCGGAAAACATAAGCGAAGTTAAGGCACGGGTGTGGGGGCTTTTGTCATTAGCCCGGCTTGTAAAGCTGGGAGAGCGTCTGGCGGTGCTTCCCGGCTGTGAGGCGCTGGGGAAATTGGGCCGGGCAGTAGATACAGTGCTGAAATCCCTTCAGAGTCCGCCTTCTGAAGAGGAGTTTAACGGGCTGCAGGAGTTGTGCGGGGCCCTTTATGAGCTGGGGGACAGCCCGGCTTTCTGGGGGATGGGAAGCGAGTTCGCTGTCCCGGGCAAGGCACCATTCCAGGTTTTCGACTTTAACGGATTGATGGGAGTTCATCTGGAGATAGACGCTTATTTGGACAATCACATGAAGATGGTGTGTGCTCTGGGCCAGGGGCAGGATACTCCGGAACCGGAAACCGGCATTATCCTGGGAGCATTGCTGCCGGATTATTATGTGCGGACAGGAACAGATGTCTTGGAGGAGGCTCCGGGAATAAAGGCCGAGCTGGCGCGGATTCAGAGTGATTATGAATTTGTATGTTCCGATATTACCTGGGAGGCCATTGAGCAGAGGGTTAAAGCATACAAAGAACTGGATGTTTTGGCGTAAAATGCCTGACTTTTAGGCCGTAGACGGTAAAGCTGCGGGGACAAATGAATGCGGCATTTTGATGTATATTAATATAACTATGGATGAGGCTGCGGTATGTATTGAAGGGTAATATAGGGAGGGATTAAGATGACAGAATTGGAAAACAGCAGGGACTTGATCAGTGTGCTGTGGAGCGGTGCGGATATCCTGCGTTCCAAAATGGATGCAAATGAGTATAAAGATTATCTGTTGGGCATTATATTTTACAAATATCTATCAGACTCTTTTCTGATCAAGGCGTATGATTTGATTTATGATGAGAAGCCGCAAAACTTAAAGGCGGCGCTGGAGGCATACAGGGAAGCACTGGAGGATGAAAGTGCGGAAGAACTGAAAGAACAGGTCAGGGAGGAATGCCATTATGTCATTGAGCCGGATCTGACGTATACCTGTTTTGCGGATGCTGCCAGGAATAACGCATTCAGCCGTGAGCAGCTTCAGAAAGCCTTTAACAACATCGAGCAGAGCGACCCGCTGTTTGCGGATCTGTTTACCGATATTGACCTGTATTCCAACCGTCTGGGGACAGGAGATCAGAAACAGAGCGACACCATATCAAGTCTGATCAGAGAAATTGACAGGGCTGATCTTCTGAATACGGATTCGGACATTCTTGGAAATGCCTATGAATATTTAATCGGACAGTTTGCCTCCGAAACGGGCAAGAAGGCAGGGGAATTTTACACGCCCCAGGCAGTGTCAAAAATCCTGACCAGAATTGCGATTGCAGGGCAGGAGGGAAAGAGGGGGCTGTCGGTGTATGATCCCTGCATGGGTTCCGGTTCTCTTCTGTTGAATGCAAAGAAATACGCCGCAGAGCCGGGTTACATTAGATATTACGGGCAGGAACTGATGACGTCTACCTATAACCTTGCAAGAATGAATATGTTCCTGCACGGCATTGTGCCTGAGAACCAGAAGCTCCGCAACGGCGATACCCTTGACGGGGACTGGCCTGCGGATGAGGAAAACGATTTTAACATGGTGCTTATGAATCCGCCGTACTCGGCAAACTGGAGCGCCGCCGCCGGATTTCTTCAGGATGAAAGGTTCAGCGAGTACGGCGTGTTAGCGCCAAAGTCGAAAGCCGATTATGCGTTTCTGCTGCATGGCCTGTACCATCTGAAAAGCAGCGGAACAATGGCAATCGTACTGCCCCACGGAGTCTTGTTCCGGGGCGCGGCGGAAGGGAAGATAAGGGAAAAGCTGCTCCGGGCCGGAAATATCTATGCCGTGATTGGGCTTCCGGCGAATTTATTCTACAATACGTCCATTCCTACTTGCATTATCGTATTGAAAAAACACAGGGACGGACGGGATGTCTTGTTCATAGACGCGTCCCGGAAATTTGAAAAGGGGAAAAAACAGAACGCAATGACGGACGAGCACATTGATTCTGTCATAGAACTGTACAACAGGCGGGAAACCGTGGAAAAAGAGTCCTTTCTTGCGGAATTTGAGGATGTTGAAAAAAATGACTTCAATCTGAACATTCCCAGATATGTGGACAATTTTGAGAAAGAGGAAGAAATAGACCTGAATGCCCTTCTGAACGATATGAAGCAGACGGAGGAAGAAATCAACCGGATTCAGGGGGAATTTGTATCCCTGATGAAAGACCTGACTTCTTCTGATGAGGGCATCAGGCAGACGTTAAGTGGTTTGATTCGGATGGTTGGGAGGTGATGGATATGGATAAGGGCAGGGATAAACCGAGGGTTAGGTTTAAGGGATATACGGATGCTTGGGAACAGCGTAAGCTGGGGGAGATTGCTGATGTAACTAAGTTAGCAGGGTTTGAATTTACAGAGCATGTTGTGTATTCAGACCAAGGGAATATAATTGCTCTAAGAGGTTTAAATATTAAAAATGGTCAACTGGTACTGGACGATGTTAAATACATTGATGATAGCAATTTCTCAAAATTGAATAGGAGCAAATTATATATAAATGACATTATGTTTACATATGTTGGAACAGTAGGAGAAGTGGCTATAATCAAGGAGAATGACCGTTTCTATTTAGCTCCTAATGTTTCAAGAATACGAATTGAAAGTGATGATTCGCCAGAATATATTAGCCAATATATGAGAACAGAACAGTTCTATAAAAAAGTTATTTTTCCGTTAATAGCAACTTCATCACAGCCAGCATTGAGTATGGAAAACATCAGAAAATTTATAATATGTTTACCTCAAAATAAAGAGGAACAAAGACAAATTGCGGAGTGTTTGAGCCACATTGACAATCTCATCACCCTTCACCAGCGGAAGTGTGAGGAGATAAAAAAACTAAAAAAATACATGTTGCAAAAAATGTTCCCCCAAAATGGAGCAAATGTTCCGGAGATTCGCTTTGATGGTTTTACGGACGCTTGGGAACAGCGTAAGCTGGGGGAACTGATGAATGTTACGTCCGTTAAACGTATTCATCAATCAGATTGGACTGACAGTGGAGTGAGATTCCTTAGAGCCAGGGATATAGTTGCAGCATCGAAAAATGAAGAGCCTGACGACTATTTATATATTTCTAAAGAGAAGTATGAAGAGTATAGTGCAATCTCTGGAAAAGTGGATATTGATGACTTGCTTGTGACAGGTGTTGGAACCATTGGAGTACCATATTTAGTGGAAAATACTGAGCCACTGTACTTCAAAGATGGAAACATAATATGGTTTCAAAACCAAAATGAGATAGATGGAAAATTCTTATATTACTCATTTATTGGTAACGGAATACAATCATTTATTAAAGCTTCTGCTGGCACTGGAACAGTGGGAACCTATACTATTGATACTGGCAAAAAGACTCCGATTCAACTTCCACTAAAAGATGAGCAAAAGAAAATTGGAGAATATTTTTCTCGCCTCGACTACCTCATCACCCTTCACCAGCATAAGTGTGAAGAATTGCAGAATATAAAAAAATTTATGCTCCAAAATATGTTTGTGCAGGGAGGAGAATGAAAATGGGGAATTTAACATTATTTCATGGCTCTCCTGACAAAATGATAGTGCCGACATATGGGCTTGGCAATGAAAAACATGATTACGGAAAGGGTTTTTATCTAACGGAAAGCATAGAACTCGCCAAAGAGTGGGCGGTTTGTAGGCCGAATGAAGCGAATGGATGGGTGCACGAATACGAGATTGACACCGATGGACTGAAAATTCTGGATTTTCAGCGGCTGAATGTACTTGTATGGCTGGCAGAACTGATGAAACATAGAGATGCCGCCGATACCAGGCGGTATCGTATGCTTGCCGGAAAATTTATTGAGAAATACGGTGTGAATACGGATGGATACGATATTATCAAGGGCTGGAGGGCCAATGCCTCCTACTTTTATATTGCAAAGGAATTTGTGCGGGACAATATTGACATGGACATATTGGAGGAGCTACTGTCTTTGGGCGGTTTGGGCATTCAGTATTGCATTGTGTCGGAAATGGCATATTCCAGGCTTCACGAAGCCGAGGGAAGTCCGTTTCCCGTAAATTACTCTGAATTTAACGAGAAGTATAATCAGCGCGATATTACGGCGAGAAGGAATATGCGCGAGCTGGTCAATTCCGAAGCGAACAAGGTAACCAGGGTATTTAGCACATTATTTGAGGAGCGGTGATTATGAGGGCTTATTCCGAGGTTTATTTAAATGATGTGGTCGAGAGTCAGGGAAAGCTCTTTGACTTTGTGGCGCAGTCATACCCTGATAAGGATACGGAAGATTTTATCTGTGCCTATATGGCTGGCAGGACAAGGAAGAGCATTGACGAAGCGAAAGCCTACGTCAATACGATGGATGCGAAAACGCTTTGGGCATACTTTTCCGAGACGGAACAGTATGCTCTGAAGCCCGGCAAGGCTCTTGACGGTTTTATGCCGGATTGGATCGGGGAATTTTATGCGTATTATCAATGGTATTACAATATTCCCAGTGCGGAGATTATCGAAAAACTGCCGTTGATTTTCCTGAAAAAAGCCTATTATGGACTTCATGATTTAGAGCTTGATCTGGCAGTACAGAAAGTGGGTGAGGTGCAATGAGGATTGTCTGTTTTCACAATCCGGATGAGGAAAACGGATATCTGAGCAATTGGTATCCTGTCCGCTTCACGGTGGAGGGGGCGGCCTTTTCTTCAATGGAGCAGTTTATGATGTACCGCAAGGCAGTCTGCTTTCAGGATGCCAATATAGCGGCTCAGGTTCTTGATACAGAGGATGTTTCTAAAATTAAGGCGCTTGGACGGATGGTATCGGGGTATGACGATAATGTTTGGAACGGAATGCGGCAGATTATCGTTTATGAGGGGCTGCTTGCAAAGTTTTCTCAAAATGAGGAGTTGAAGGGATTGCTCAAAGGGACGGGGAATGCCCTGCTGGCGGAATGTGCCGTAAAGGATCGTATTTGGGGAATTGGTTTGTCCATGAAGGATCCCGACAGGCTTGACAGAACCCGGTGGAAGGGATGTAACCTGCTTGGTTATGCCCTGATGATGGCACGGGACAAACTGCAGGGAAATGGTTCCTGTAAAGATTGAATACTGCTTTGCAGAAAGCAGGATGAAAGAGCATTATCTGATGGTAGAACTGAGCCATAGGGCTGTAAATATGTTTTGGTATTGTAAGGTGAGAAAAATGATAGGCAACGTTCATATCATTGTACAAGATGAGAGGATAAAGTATGAATTTGTTCTTCGGAGAAATCTTACGGTTATCAGGGGAACAGTACGACTGGAAAAACGACGCTGATAGACATGATAAGGGAGTATAAAAGCCTTGGCGAGGAAAATAATTCTGCAAGCCTTGGTAAGCAGATAATCATACAGTAGGAAAATTCTATCAAGTGAGGTCTAACCAACCGCCTGTGCCGAGTCCTTGAAATCGAAACGGTAACGTTAGCTTGGGAACAGCGTAAGCTGGGGGATTACTGTGATATGTTCAATGGTGACAGGAGTTCTAAATACCCTAATGCTGATGATATGGTAAGTGATGGAATACCATTTATAAATGCAGGTGACTTGGAAAATGGCACTGTTAATTTGATGACATGTAATAGGATTTCCAGAGAAAAATACAATGACCTTGGTGGAGCAAAATTACAGCGAGGAGATATTATTTATTGTCTTCGTGGAACCCTTGGAAAGAACGCATTTATCGACAACTTTGATGAAGGAACAGTAGCGTCTTCATTAGTTGCTTTGCGTCCTAAAAACATAGATGGGAAGTATCTGTATTTCATCTTAAACTCGGATATTGAGTATAGACAAAGAATCGTCAGAGATGAAGGAGCTGCACAGCCAAATCTGTCAGCAAAGAGTGTTTCGGAATATATAATTCCAGTGCCTTCAGGGGCAGAACAACAACAGGTTTCGGCATATTTTTCTAAGCTTGACCACCTCATCACCCTTCACCAGCGGAAGTGTATTTGCATTAAAAATACCCTGAATTACATGGAAATTGAGATTATCATAGCAAAGGAGACGATAAAAATGCTCGAATCAGAGTCAGCGATTGAAAAGAAACTGATAGAACAGCTTGTCTACGGAGATTCACAGTGGGTATACAGGGAGGATTTGAAAACGGAAAATGATTTATGGGCGAATTTCAAATATATCCTTGAGCAGAACAATAAAGACAGGCTGAATGGGGAATCTCTTACGGAAAGAGAGTTTGAACAGGTAAAGAACCAGCTTCAGTTTTCATCATTTTACAGGGCGGGCGAGTGGCTGGTAGGAGAGAACGGAAAAGTCCAGGTGCATGTGCAGAGGGATACGGAGCGCCTCCACCTTGTTGTAATGAACCATGAGCATATTGCGGGCGGCAGCAGTGTCTATGAGGTCATCAACCAGTACAGCGCATTAAAGACGGATGAGGACAGCAAAACTCCCGCAAGGGACAGACGGTTTGACGTGACGCTTTTAATCAATGGGCTTCCCATGATACATATCGAACTGAAAAATAAGCAGCACTCCTATATGGACGGATTCTGGCAGATTAAGAAATATATTGGGGAAGGGAAATTTACGGGCATTTTTTCGGCGGTACAGATGTTTGTCATCAGCAACGGCGTAAATACGAAATATTTTTCCGCGGCTGGTGACACAGAACTGAACCCCAAGTTTATCAGCGGCTGGCTTGATAAGGACAATAATCCGGTAACGGACTGTATGGATTTTGCAAAAAGCGTCCTCCGCATCCCGGAGGCGCACGAGATGATTGCGAAATATACCGTGTTGGATGAAGATGCAAAAAAGCTGATTCTGCTGAGGCCGTATCAGGTTCATGCGATTGAGGCAATCCGTGAAGCGTCCAAAACAGGCAGGTCAGGCTATGTGTGGCATACGACAGGTTCCGGAAAAACGCTGACATCGTACAAGGCGACAAGGAATCTGCTGATGGACATACCTGCCATTGATAAGGCTGTATTCCTGATTGACCGCAAAGATTTGGATGCCCAGACTACAATGGCGTTTCAGGCTTATGCAAATAACGATCTGGTGGATGTTGACGAAACGGACAATGTAAACGACCTGAAGAAAAAACTGAAATCGGGCGACAGGCAGGTGATTGTGACAACCATCCAAAAACTGCAAAGGCTGATTACGAAGAGGCTTCAGGAAGACACGCCGGAATACTGGAAAATACGGAACCTTAAAATCGCTTTTGTCGTGGACGAGTGTCACAGGGCGGTCACGCCGGGCATGAAAAGGGAACTGGAACGGTTTTTTGGAAAGTCCCTGTGGTTCGGATTCACCGGGACGCCCAGATTTGCGGAAAATCCATATCCGCAGATGGGGGATTTGCCGAGGACAACAGAGGAGTTGTATGGAGAAAGGCTGCATAAGTATACGATACAGAATGCGATCCATGATAATGCCGTCCTCGGATTTCAGGTGGAACACAACGGACCTAAGGACATTGCTGGCGAGACGGACAAAAACGCCTATGACAATGAGGCGCATATGCTTAATGTGCTGGATGTCATCCTGAACAGGTCTTATCATAAATTAGGGTTTCAAAATGGCAGGGGAATGACATACGAAGGACTTCTTACAACAAGTTCCATTCAGCTTGCGCAGAAATATTACGAACTGCTGGCAAAGGTAAAGAAGGGGGAAACATCCCTCGTGATAGACGAGAAAATAAATCAGGTGCTTCCGGATTTCCCCAAATTTGCTATTACCTATTCCGTTTCCGAGAACGAGGAAGGTTCCCAGGTGAACCAGCAGAAAATGCAGGCTTCCCTTGATGATTACAATGAGATGTTCGGGACGAAATATGAGCTTTCACAGATTCAGGGTTACAATGGAAACCTGAATAAGAGGCTTGCGAGGAAAGATGCCAAATTCCAAAGCAGGAGCGAGCAGCTTGATCTGGTAATTGTTGTAGACCGTCTTCTGACAGGATTTGACGCACCATGTATGTCAACTATTTTTATTGACAGGCAGCCGATGGGCCCCCATGACCTGATACAGGCTTTTTCGAGGACGAACCGTATTTATGACAAAAACAAAGCATATGGACAGATTGTGACCTTCCAGGCTCCCGTATTATTCAAAAAGTGTGTGGACGAGGCAGTAAAGCTATACTCCGCAGGAGGGACGAAGGATGCGCTGGTAGCGGAATGGGACGAAATAGAGCCTGCATTTAAAAAAGCTCTTTCGGCGCTGCGTGTTTCGGCGGAAGAACCCTCGGAAATTTCCGGGATGTCGATGAAAGAGAAGGAAGTATTTGCCAAGATGTTCCAGAATTTTGACAGGTTATTTGCCCAGATGAAGTCATTTACGAATTATGATGATGGAATGCTTGCAGGGTACGGTATTACACAGGCGGAATATGATGATTATGCGGGGCATTATTTTAATGTGCTGGAGGAAATAAAGGAGAGTAAGCCGGATAAGGAAACGGCTGGCGCTGAATCTGTGCAGATAGATTCTGATTATGAGCTGATGGCGTACAGCAGCACAAAAATAGATTATGAGTATATCATTAACCTGATCCAGAATATTGTCACGCCGGATGATGGCGAAGGGGACATCACACCCGAGGTACGGCAGAAGAAGATTGGCGAGATAAGGCAGTATGTGGAGGAACTCCGCAGGGACAACCCGAAGATTGCGGATATCATGTCTGGGCTGATTGATGAGATTGAAACGGATGCGGAAAAATATAAAGGAAAATCCATCTTAAATATCGTAGAGAATATGAAGCAGGACTGCATAGACCGAGTGATCACGGATTTCTGCCTGATATGGTATGCATCGAAGGATGACGTCATGTATGCGGCAAATCATTACAGGAACGGGGTGATACCAAATGAGAGCAGGATAAAAGCAACACTGGATTTTACCAGTTATAAGGCAGCGAAGGAAAAAACCCTTCCTAAGTTCAAATATTATGCACAGATGATGGCAGAACTTAAGAAAACGCTGGACGAGGAAATTAAACCGCTTACAGGCCATTAAATGCGGTGTTGCTTTATTCTATCCGGCTGTTTGTATCAGCGTAAGTAATTTTAGAAAATGGAGGCGGCTTATGCTAAGAGATATGAACAGTGAAACGCTTTTTTGCGAGTATTACAGACAATGGGTAGACGTATACAAGAAAGGAGCGATAAGGGAAGCTACGATGTCAAAGTACCTGATGACGCAGAGATGGGTTGAAAAGCTTGCGCCGCAACTGAAGCTGTGTGAGCTTTCGAGAACCGCCTATCAGCAGATCTTAAACGATTATGCGAAAGAGCATGAAAGGCAGACGACGCTTGATTTCCACCATCAGCTTAAGGGGGCAGTTCTTGACGCCGTTGACGAGGGGCTGATTGAGCGTGACCCGACCAGAAAGGCGATCATTAAGGGAAAGACGCCGAGAGCCAAGAAGATTAAATACTTAAACCAGTTTGAACTTCATACACTGATAGCGCATCTTGATATTAAAGAGGAAGCGAACTGGGACTGGTTTATCCTGCTTGTCGCCAAGACGGGCATGAGGTTTTCGGAGGCGCTTGCGGTAACGCCGGGAGATTTTGATTTTGCAAGGCAGACATTATCTATCAGCAAGACATGGGACTACAAAGGCGAGGGCGGTTTCCTGCCCACGAAAAACAAGTCGTCTGTGAGGAAGATACAGATCGACTGGCAGATTGTAGTTAAATTTTCGGAGCTGGTCAAAGGCCTGCCGGAAGATAAGCCTATTTTTGCCGGACGGGACAAAATCTATAATTCCACGGTAAATGATGTGCTGACAAGGCATTGCAGGGAGTGCGGCATTTCCGTGATCTCAATCCACGGGCTGCGCCATACCCATGCCTCCCTGCTGCTTTTTGCGGGAGTGACGATTGCCAGCGTTGCCCGCAGATTGGGACACGCCAGCATGACAACAACGCAGAAGACATATCTGCACATTATTCAGGAGCTTGAGAATAAGGATGTGGATTTGGTGATGAGGACATTATCAGGATTATAATATTGGGAAATCTTTAATTTTAATATGGAAATGCTTACGCTGATTTTAAGTGAAATGCAGACTGCCGCATGAAAAGGGTGTATCGTGACGAGGTGATACGGTACACTTTTTTCTATAGGAGATTTTTATAAAGTAACGAGAGGTACAACAAGCATGAAGAATGTTAATTCCCCAATTGACGGGATACCGGATGCAGACGAATTAAATAACCTGCTTCAGAACAGGATAGAATCAGGCGGAAACTATGTCAATTATATGATGAAAATTCATGATGATAAAAAGCTGATGCCGGATTTTGGTGGAACAACGCCAGATACATATGGATGTGAGCGTCTTTTTGTTGATTTTTTTATCAATGATGAGATGGGAGACGACTTTCCGCTGATTGCAAGGGATTTTTATGCCCATGAATTTGCAAACATTCCAAAATACCAGGATGTAGTGTATTTCGATATTCAGTCCGGTAATGACTGGCCGGAACTGATGTTCAACAGATTTACGCTTGGTCTGATGATGAACGCGGTGAATAACGGAAGCGAATATACGAAAGCATTGTTTTTGTATTTACATAAAACATATTACAAAAAGGAATACCGGACACTCAAAAAATTCAGTACGATGTCACTCAGTGAACTGATGGCATTGGCAAAGCCGGAAGGGATAAGACATCATTACTATGCAAATCTGTCAAGGATTCTTTGTATGGCGCCAATATATGGCATTAGGATTGGCAGGGAATGTAACATTGTATACGGAATCTTAAATGAATTCAGCAATAAATCTGGCTTAAACGGTGGGTATATGTTTGATGAGGCTGCGGATGACAGCTTTAAGGATTGCCGGACGGAAATAGATGAGCGTTTTGATCAGAAGAAATTATATTCACTTGATGCAAGGATGTCGAAATTTCTTGGAAATGTATTTCAATGGCTGGGATACAGCCCGGAATATGCAGATTGGTGTGATGAAAACGACAGAGGAGTGGAAGACCGCCTTGCCATTGTGCTGTCCATATTAAAGAAGACTTTCCCCAAAAGCAATAGAGAATATTCTGCAGAGGAGCTTACGCTTTATGGAATGATCCTTCATTGTGCAAGCGCAATGACGTGTAATTCCTCATGGCTGGCTGAAACGCTTAGGACATTGGCTTATGGAGAAGCCGGAACATTTTATTATGATGATTTTCCGCCGATGTTTCATCCGGAGGATGTGCAGGTCAAGACTGGCGGACCAGGGAATATTAAGACAGAAAGACAGGCAAAGGATTTTGAGAAATATGCCGGAACAGAGGAATGCAGATATGATGAGTCTGTGCTCATTGAGGAAGTGGATAAATTACGCCGTAAAGTCCATAAACTTGAATCGGATAACAGTAGTCTGCGTGCCAGTCTGGCTGATAAAAGAAAGCTTGAAGAGGAATCAAAAGATATCAGAAAACAACTGGAGGCATCGAACCGTGAACTGGCAGTGCTTAGAAATTATGTGTATAAATTGACAGAAAGCGATAATCCCATAACAGATAAGACGATTGAAGGCATGAAGGAAACGATTGCCGGTTGCCGGATTGTTATAGTAGGCGGACATTCAAATTGGCTGTCGAAGATGAGGAAGGAATTCCCGGACTGGATATTTGTAGATCCAAAGGCCGGTGGCTCGACAGATGTTTCGATTGTTGACAAAGCGGATTACGTCTATTTCTTTACTGATGCTATCAGCCATTCAAAATACCATCAATTCATGAATGTAATACGTGAGCGCAAAATAAACTTTGGCTATATTCATGGAGTAAATATAGAAAAGAATATCCGGGATATTTATGTGGACTTTGAAGAGGATTAGTCTGCATTTTGTGATAAGTCTGAAAATATACCCGCAGAAGTAACAAGCATGACAAGGAAATGATGGAAATATGATGCTCTGCTTCTTTATAATATAAGAAAATGCATCAGGGGGGAGCGATTGTCATATGAAATTTTTGAACTACCTCAACATTACAGAGAAATATAACGGTAAAAACGTGGAACTGAAAAAAAGAATACGGTCAGGGATAAAAGCGGCGCTGATTGTCATGTTTCTCCTGCTCTCTTTCACGAGCTGTTCTGCAAGTCCGGCGGAGAGGGGAGAGTCCTCGGAGAATAGAGACGCTGAAAACCTGGAGACGGAAGAACAATCTCAAAAAACGGACGGATTGTCCCGGGAGCCGGTGCAGGACAATGATAATCTTGAGAACAATGACATTCAGGAGGAAAAAACGGAAGCATCGGAATCGGGGGAGAAAGATATAAGTAATGGAGAAAACGACACCTTGGATGGAGAGGATCCGGATGGAGATTTGGAATCTGATCCCCCCGTTAAGGAGATTTTTATCGATAAACTGACGGAGGAAGGAAAAGGGTGGGGACTTGGCTTCGGCGAGCCGGGGACACAGCCTGTGGGAAATGCGTCTGTCCAGGAGCTGGCGCAGTATGACGCCTATTTTATGGGGAATGACAGTGATCAGGTGATCTACCTGACGTTTGACTGCGGATATGAGAACGGTAATACGGAGCCCATTCTGGATGCCTTGAAGAAGCATAGTGTGCCCGCAACCTTTTTTGTGGTGGGGCACTTTTTGGAGACAGAGCCGGAGCTGGTGAAGCGAATGGCGCAAGAGGGACATGCCGTAGGAAACCATACATGGCATCACTATGACATTGATACGCTGGATCAGGAGACCTTTCAGGCGGAACTGGAGGATGTTGCAAAGCTTTTTCAGGAGCTTACGGGAAAGGAGCTTTCTCCTTATTACCGTCCCCCGGAGGGGAAGTGCGGGATCTATAATCTAAAGATGGCGGAAGAGCTGGGGTATTCCACTATATTTTGGAGTCTGGCATATGTGGATTGGGATACGAATAACCAGCCCAGCCATGAGGCGGCATTGGACAAGCTTACCAGCCGGATTCATCCTGGGGCGGTAGTGCTTTTACACAACACCTCCCAAACAAACGGAGAGATTCTGGATGAGCTGCTTACTAAGTGGGAGGAGATGGGGTACACCTTTTCGCCGCTATCGGAATTGACGGAGAGCGGTATGTAAAAATACCCCTAAGTAGTGTCTGCTGATTAAGCTCAGCTAAGCCATCAGAAAACCATGGCTGTCATTCTTTACCTTGTGGGCATTTGAAAGCCGGAAAGCCCCCTGTTCAGGTAATCGTTAAAAGGCTTCATCACTTGGAAAAGCTCGGCGGCCTTTGCGACAAACGCATCGCCATCGCATAGTTCCTCATCCGTTATCGGGTATTCCAGATACCAGCTTTTGAACTTTAGATATTCCGCCTGCGGATGTTCCTTTTCATATCCTGCGGGAACATTCTTGAGCGCCGCTCCCCGTACCACAAAATATTTCTGGAATTCAGGCTCTCTGATAATGGCTTCTAATTCTTCACCGTTTTGAACAATATAGTCCCGTACCATTGTTGTCGCGTCCTTGAACATATCCGCAAACAGGCCGCCGCCTAAAAACGACTGGCTGCCGGGCTTTATCATAAGATAATATCCCACAGGGATCGGCAGCTTTCCCTGTGAGGAAATATGCGCGCGGAACGCCGGATTATAAGGGGATTTATCGTGGCTGAATCGGGTATCCCTCACCAGCTTAAAGGTAAGGCTTTTTGGTTCATTATGTATAACACTGTTGTCAAATTCACCGATCCGAAAAATCAGCTCCTGTACCAGGGATTCAAACGCTGCATTTGCGGCCTTATTTTCTGTTTTATGTGCGTGATACCATTCCCGATTGTTATTTTCACTTAAATCAGTCAAATATTTTAAAATAAGTTGTGTATTCACTTTTCATTCCTCCTACGCATTCGTGACAACGGAACAGGAGGCTCCGTCTAAAAACATCTGGATAAACTCTTTCAGACTTGCCGGGGATTGCCAGGTTTTGCAAAAAGCAAATTCCTGTGAAAGAACGTCGATATTTTCCATAGCTTCTTTTACTTCAATTATTTTTTTCGGGACGGCAGAAGTGAAATCCAACTGTGCAGGGTTAATTCTGTGATTTTGGATTGCATAATTCACCCTGTTTGCACATCGGCACCTTCCGCTTCCGTACTCGCCGCAGTATTCCATTAAGAAATCCGCCATTTTTCTACGGATTCTTGAAAGCCGCTGGCGGTAGGCTTCGGGGCTGACACCTAAAATATCTCCGGCAATTCGGCTGTCCACCTTGAACATTGTTCCTAAAATAAAGATACATCTGCTTTCGGGATCAAGACATTGCAGCATGACATTTGTGCAGGACAGTTTGAGTTCTTCTGCTAAAATAGATTTCTCTACATTCTGCGTCAAATCAGGCACATCGTCAATGTTTCCGTTATTAATGTCATCCCCATAAAATTCAAAGCTGAGAGGAAACTTTGCGAACACATGCTTCTGATAGTTTTTCAGATGATTTATTGCAATGCGGAATACCCAAGTAGAAAAGGCGCTTTCCCCCTTAAAAGAGGACAAGTGCGTTAGGATTTTCAGCAGAATATCCTGTGCGGCGTCCTCTGCGTCCGGGAAAGTACCGAGCATACGCAAAGATAGGTTGAACACCAAATCCTGTACGCTGAGAATCACAGTTTCCAGAGATTCTTTATCTCCGGCTGTGGCTTTTTCGATTAAAGCCGGCAGTTCTTCGTTTGTTATATTTTTCATGGCTCTTTACCTCCTATATATCATTAGACAACCGAAGAACGGCCCTGTGACATAAAATTTATATTTTTTATACACCGCTTCCATATATCGCTGCTCCACATCATCCGTCAGGCGGCGAATACGTTCCTTGATCTTTCGGACAAGAGATACTCTCTTAACTTATAGCATACTCTGAGGTTTACGATATTGTCAACAGCGCCTGTGTAAGCGGAGAGCCATATCAGGGTTATTTGGTTACTTTTCACGGGCAGGGGCCGCGAGGTATTTTCGTGCGCATTTTGCACACAAAACCCGAGACAGCACGCGCAGGGCATCATTAAATGGATATTTAATATTTGACAAATATCAAATATTATGATATATATAAAATATAGATGAGATACATGACGAAGACAACTCAACATTCGCAAGGAAGAAAAGGAGGGAGCGCCTCAATATGAGCAGAGAATTTAACTTATCCGTTCGTTCCGAGCCGTTCTGGCTTCAGGAAGCATTTACATGTATGAACTACGTCCCTATGCTGGACAGTGAGGAATGGCTGAATAAGAGCGATGGCTGGAGCAGACGGCAGAAAGAGGAATTTCTGTTTCCTTATCGCAGCTACCGGGGCTCCATGCGGACCAGGCTGCAGCCGATTATGGCACAGTTCTCTCTGTTGGCTGGATATGTGGATTCCGCTCCCCGTGAACAGGAGAGCTCAAAAAGCAGTGAACCGCCCATGATGTTATTTCTGGTAGAAATACAGCATGTGCTTGAGGCAGAGGAGCTGCCGCCTGAGGAGGAACTTGAGACGGAGCTGAATTTGGCATTTCAGAGAATGCTGGAGAGCAGTCTGCCGGATTCTCAAAAAATATCGGAGGGCGGACTGTCGGATGTGATGGCGGCACTGGAGGGATGGCAGGGGAGTGATGCGGATAAATTCAAAATGCTGCGCTTGTATTCGGAACGACGGGAAGTGATGGATCAGCTGTGGAGCTTTCAGGGATTTTGCACGGAGATAGGGCGGGAATGCCTGGAATCAGTGCAGGAGCGCTTTGATGCCTGCATGGAAGAACTGAAAAAACCAGAAACAGCCGAAAGATTGCTGGAAAGGGTGGGTATTCAGGGCGGGGAAAAATTCAGCGGCCAGATTACGCCGGTGATTCTGCCGTACAACAGATGTCGGATTGAACTCAGGACGCTGCAGGAGAATCCATGGCATTTCAAAACAAAGTTTCACATAGGGATTGAGACCTTCTATCTCCAGCGTTCCGAAGAAGAGGCTTTCTGTCAAGATGAAGGTCTTTTGGCCCGGTTGAAGGCTCTGAGTGACCTTACCCGGCTGAAAATCCTGCATCAGCTGGCGGAGCACCCCTGCTATCTTCAGGAAATGGCGAAGGCATTGGGATTAACCCCGGCTACGGTGCTTCATCATGTGAGTGTATTGATGGCAGAGAGGCTGATCGAAATACAGGTGACGACAGAGAAAAAGAAGGTGTATTATCGGATAAAAAAGCAGGGACTGGAAGAGGTGAGCCAGGGAATACTACAGCTTGCCATGACAAGGGAGGAGAGGGAAGAGCAACGGAAGCGTCAGATACAGGAAGGGCAGCAGGACCAGGGCGGCATACAATGGATCATTCAAAAATAAAGCCCTTTTGCTTATAAAAGCGCCAGTCGAAATCCCATACGTAAGCATTGGCAAAAATACGGACTGGTGCGGAACTGGAACACTAGGGAGGAATTATGTTCAGATACATGAAAAGGCATTTTATATTAGCGTTGCTGGCACTGTTCATCAGTATAATAACCCAGATTACCGCGCCCATATCCGCTGTTCTCGAGCAAAATATGATCGATTTCATCGTTCAGGGTGACATGGAAGGCTTTCGGAAAATGCTGTGGTATGTTGCCCTTATCGCTTTGACTACAGGGGTCGCATATTATTTGAAGGCGTTGACGGAAAACCGGTTTAAAGCCAGGTTTACGGAAGAACTACGCAATGACTTATATGATGGGATAATGCGTAAGGGGACCGCAGATTTTCAGGACCAGGATACGGCAGAATACATCTCCATCATAAACAATGATGTGGACACGCTGACTGCCAATTTCTCATCACCCATATGGACGTTGGCGGGCATAGGATTTTCGACAGTCTTATCGCTGAGCATCATGCTTGTGTACAGCCCATTGCTGGCTGCAGCGGCAGTCCTGTGTTCGCTGCTTTCTTTTTTGGTTCCGACGATCTTTACAAAACAGATAAAAAAGAAGCTGGTTGAGAAAACAATGTACGAAGCTGACTTGTCCGTCCGACTGAAGGAAGCGCTGAACGGTCATGACACAATTTCCGCCTTTCGTGTTTTGGACAAAATACGCATCCGGTTTTCAGAGGCAAATAGAGCTCTGGCGAATTCGTACTACAAGTTTACGCTGTTGCTGGCCGGTTTGGAGAATTGTTCTGCGGTGGTGGGGAAGATCATCAAGTTTATTACCTTTCTGATAGCAGGAGGGATGGCAATGAAAGGACAGATCAGCATTGGCACAGTCATTTTATTTGTATCGCTCTATGGTTTCTTCAGTTCGGGTATCATGCTGTTTTCGCAGTGCGTTCCTCTGCTCAGAGGCTGTAAGCCGGTCATAAGCAAGCTGACAGCCATCATAGATGGCGGGGGTGATACCTTTACGGGAAGCAGAAAACCATCTTTTTCCCATGAAATCCGTGTAACTGATTTACACTTTCAATATAAGGAAGGATTTCCTGTATTGACAGGCTGCGATCTGAGTATAAATAAAAAAGAAAAACTGGCTTTGGTAGGCGCCAGCGGCTGCGGCAAGTCTACCTTCATTAAACTGTTAAGCGGAAATTACAGCGACTATCAGGGCGGAATCTGTTATGACGGCGTTGAGTTAAGGCAGTTAGATATTCTGGAATTACGCAAAATAGTCACTGTCATCCATCAAAATACGCATATTTTTAATGACACGATACGCTACAACATATGTCTGGGCGAAGAGTTCCCGGAAGAAGATTTTGAGAATGCTTTAAGACTGAGCGGCGTGGACGGATTTCTTCCGTCCGTTACAGGCGGTGTGGACGGGCTGTGCGGCGAAGACGGGGCGAATCTGTCCGGAGGACAGAAGCAGCGGATTGCTCTGGCCAGGGCTTTGGTCCGAGGCATAGATTTTCTGATTCTTGATGAGGGCGTGTCCGCCATTGACGTGGAATCCGCCAATGCGATAGAGCAGGATTTGTTGGACATGGAAAATCTGACTCTGCTGACCATAACCCACCGGATTAAGGACGGATTGTTGGGGGATTATGACCGGGTTTTAACCATGGACGAGGGCAGGGTGACAGAGATAAAATGATACATACCTGCCAGTTCTTCCATACACTGGCAGGAACCGAGCGCCTTTAACTTAAAAATAGTTGCAGATTTTCTGCACCAGCGGTAAAATACACTCAAGAATCCAGCCGCTGCGCGTCTGCCGCGCTGTCGCGCTTGGTAATCTGCTTCGCAGATCGTGAGAAGTATGGAGGTAGCTTATGCTGTTGATTCAAAACGGATATATGATAGACCCCAGGTCCGGCAGAGAGGGGCAGTACGACATCCTGATTGACGGAAATACCATAGCAAGGATTGGGAAGGGAATTGAGAAACCAGCAGAAAATTGCAGGGTGATTGATGCCAAAGGGCTTGTGGCAGCTCCGGGGCTGGTGGATGTACATGTGCATTTTCGGGATCCCGGATATCCTCTGAAGGAGGATATCATGACCGGCGCAGCTGCGGCGGCAAAGGGTGGATTCACTACTGTGGTGATGATGGCGAACACCAGGCCGGTGATCGATAACGTGGAGACCCTGGATTATGTGCTGAAACGGGGACGGGAGACGGGGATCCATGTAAAGTCCTGCGCCAATGTAACCTTGGGAATGGGCGGCAGACAGCTTGTTCCTATGAAGGAGCTGGCGGCAGCAGGGGCGGCAGGCTTTACTGACGACGGAATTCCTCTTTTGGAGGAACGGATCGTAAGAGAGGCTATGGAAGAGGCGGTTCGACTGGACATGCCGGTGAGCCTTCATGAGGAGGATCCCGGATTGATCGGCAATAATGGCATTAACCGGGGAAAGGCCAGCGAATACTTTGGTATCAGCGGTTCTCCCAGAGAGGCCGAGATCAGGCTGACAGAGCGTGATCTGCAGCTGGCGCTGGAGACGGGAGCCCGTGTCTGCATTCAGCACATCAGTGCCAGAGAGTCTGTGGAGCTGGTGAGGCAGGCCAAAGAAAGAGGCGGGGATGTCCATGCGGAAGCCACGCCCCATCATTTTACATTGACAGAGGAAGCGGCCGTCCAATATGGCACTTTGGCAAAAATGAATCCGCCCCTGAGGGAGGAGGCGGACAGGCAGGAAATCATACGGGGTCTGGCAGACGGCACCATAGATATGATAGCTACGGACCATGCGCCTCATACAGCAGAGGAAAAAGCACGTTCCATCACGGAGGCGCCAAGCGGAATTATCGGCCTGGAGACAGCCCTGGCTTTGGGGATCACAGAGCTGGTGGATAAGGGATATCTTTCCATGAGAAAGCTGCTGGAGCTGATGAGCACCAACCCTGCGGCTTTGTATCACCTGGATGCAGGGTATTTGGAGGAGGGCGGTCCGGCTGACATAGTGCTGCTGGACCCTTCTGCGGAATTTGTTCCCGCAGTATATGCCTCCAGATCCTGCAATACACCATTTACAGGATGGAAGCTGAAGGGAGCAGTCAGGGCCACGATCTGCAAGGGAAAGCCCGTGTACGAAAGCCGGGCTTGCGGCTTACAGACAGATGAAACGGACAGGGAGGAAGCAGGATGAAGAAAAAGGAGATTGCATTGGTGCTTTCCCAGAAGGAGATTGCACCCCGGATTTATGATATGTGGATACAGACGCAGCTGGCCGGGCAGGCAAGGCCGGGGCAGTTTATCTGTGTCTACCCCAGGGACAGGGCGACCCTGCTTCCCAGACCCATCAGCGTATGCGAAGTGAACCGGAGCCGGGATGCGCTGCGGATCGTTTACCGGGTAGCGGGGGCCGGAACAGAGGAATTTTCTCATTACAAGGCTCAGGATCCCATTGCCGTAATGGGAACGCTGGGAAATGGTTTTCCTGTGGAGGAGGCTGTGGGAAAAACGGTTTTTCTCATAGGCGGAGGTATTGGGATTCCTCCTATTTTGGAGCTGGCAAAGGAGATGGATGCCAAAAAGCAGATCCTGCTGGGGTATCGGGACGGCAATACCTTTTTGCGGGAAGAGCTGGAGAAATACGGGAGGGTCTATGTGGCGGCGGAGGATGGCAGTGTGGGCACCAGAGGTAATGTGCTGGATGCGGCTGCCAAAAACTGCCTGGAGGCGGAGATGATCTTTGCCTGCGGGCCCATGCCCATGCTTCGGGCGGTAAAGCACTATGCAGGCGAAAAAGGGATCAAGGCTTATATTTCCCTGGAGGAGCATATGGCCTGCGGTGTGGGGGCATGCCTTGGATGCGTGGTAAAGACAAAAAATCTGGATTCTCATTCTCATGTGCACAATGCCCGTATCTGTACGGAAGGGCCGGTGTTTCTGGCAGACGATGTGGAAATATGAAACAGCCTGGAGGCGGTATGCGAATGGCGCGGGTATGAACGATAACGTATGAGGGAAGGCGTGAGAGTGTTTGCCGCAGTGCCGGCTTGATAAAGCTTGGAAAGCAGAAATAGGAGCTTGAAAAGCAGATAATTAGGAGGATAATTCGATGAACACACAGGTGACCATAGCAGGGGTGACCTTTCAAAACCCCGTTATGACAGCATCGGGAACCTTCGGGTCCGGGATGGAGTATTCGGAATTTGTCGATTTGAACAGACTTGGAGCAGTAGTCACCAAGGGGGTGGCCAATGTTCCCTGGCCAGGAAACCCTGTGCCCCGGGTGGCGGAGGTTTACGGGGGAATGCTGAACGCTATTGGACTGCAGAATCCGGGAATTCAGGTATTTATGGAGAGAGATATCCCTTTTCTGAAGCAGTTTCATACCAAGATTATCGTTAATGTCTGCGGAAAGACTGTGGAGGATTATGTTGATGTGGTGGAAAGACTGGGGGAGGAGGACGCCGTATCCATGCTGGAGATTAATGTATCCTGCCCCAATGTGAAGGAAGGCGCCATTGCCTTCGGCCAGAAGGCGGATGCGCTGTACCATATTACCCAGGAGATCAAAAAGCATGCGAAACAGCCGGTTATTATGAAGCTGAGCCCTAATGTGACGGATATCACGGAGATGGCCAGGGCAGCGGAAGCCGCAGGAGCAGATGCCCTGTCGATGATCAATACCATTACCGGTATGAAAATCGATGTGCACAGACGCAGCTTTGCAATTGCCAACAAGACCGGCGGAATGAGCGGCCCGGCCATAAAGCCTGTGGCCGTACGTATGGTTTATCAGGCGGCTCATGCGGTGAAGATTCCCATTATCGGCATGGGAGGGATTTCCACGGGAGAGGATGCCGTGGAATTTCTGCTGGCAGGAGCCAGTGCAGTCAGTGTAGGAGCCATGAATTTTGCGGATCCCTGTGCCACGATCCGGGTGCTGGAGGAGATAGAGTCTTATATGAAGCGATATGAAATCCATGAAATTACGGAGCTGATCGGAGCGGTGCAGGGGTAAAACAACGGCGCATAAACATGCCGGTACCTTCATATATATACTTATACAGGTATATTTATGGAGGTATTTTTGTGGAACTGATTAAGAGAAATATACATATGGACCGTCTCCGGGCAGAGGCAGTCACCCAGTTTACTCTGGAGGATGATGTGAACATACCGGAGAATAAGCCTGATGTAAATGCACTGAATCTGGAAAAGGCAGAGCTGATCATTGATGAGATCAAACCGGGCACGGACTCTGTCACAGTGCGGGGGAGGATGGCCTATGTAGTGCTGTATCACACGGTGGAGGAGGGCAGCAGCCTGGTGGTGCTGGAGGGAAAGCTTTCCTTTGACGAAAAGATCAATCTCCGGGGAGCCATGCCCACGGACAGTGTGACCGTGGAAGGGGAGGTGGAGGATCTTACCATAAGTATGATCAATTCCAGAAAGCTGAATGTACAGTCGCTGGTCACACTCAGCGCCCAGGTGGAGGAAATCTACGACGAGGAGGCTCCGGTTGCCGTCCATGGGGACGAAAAAACGGAATACAGGAAGATGCCGCTGGAGCTGGCCCAAATCGCAATCAGCAAAAACGATATTTTTCGCCTGAAGGAGGAGATCACCCTTCCCTCCAATTATCCGAACATTTTCCAGATTCTGTGGGACAACGTGTCCCTGGGAGATGTGGAGTTTAAGGTGATGGAAGAAAAGCTCACCATTTCCGGTGATGTGCACCTCTTTGTGCTGTACGAGGGAGAAGGTGAGGATCACCCGGTTCGGTCCTTTGAGACCACGATTCCCTTCAGCGGCATTTTGGAGTGCCATGGCTGCAGGGAAGGGATGCTGCCGGATATTCGTTATCGGCTGGGACAGAAGGAAATTTCCATCAGACCGGACTTTGACGGTGAGGAGCGGTGCGTCGGGCTTGAGATGGTGCTGGATATTGTGATCCGCATTTATGAGGAGGAAAAGCTGGAGATTATTTCCGATATTTACGGTGTCTCCAATGAAGTCAAAACAGTGACTCATAAGGCTTCGCTGCGAAGGCTTTTGTCCAGGGTTACCGGGAAAACAAAGGTAACAGACCATGTTCATGTGACGGGAGGAAGCGTTCTTCAGCTGCTTCACAGCGAGGGATGCGTCTCTCTGGAACAGCAGGAGGTGGTGGAAAACGGTATTTTGCTGCAGGGCAGCCTTCAGGTGAAGGTCATGTATATTTCAGGGGAGGATGATGCGCCCTATGGCTGTACCCAGGCCCAGATCCCATATCATTATACCCTGGAGATTCCCGAAATTGCACCGGAGGATATGGGAAAGGTACATGCTGAGGTGGAGCAGCTTCAGGTGACAATGCTGGACGGTGAGGAGATGGACGTGAAGGCGGTGCTGTGCTTCTCTACGGTGGTGTTCAAAAGTGTACCTGTGGAGCTGATCAGCCAGGTGACTGTAAGCGAGCTGGACAGCGGAAAGATGAGCAGTCTTCCGGGAATGGTGGTCTATGTGGTGAAGGACGGGGATAATCTGTGGAATATCGGCAAAAAGTATTATGTGCCGGTGGATTCCCTTCGGGAGATGAACAGTTTGGACAGTGATGAATTGAAAGCGGGTCAGAAACTGCTGATCGTAAAAGGCAGTTAACCGAGAAGGCTTCCGCCCGGTTCGGGCGGAAGCCTTCATCTATAAACAAAAGGGGAAATGATCTTATCTGGTCTATACCTGCGTAGGGTCTTCCGTGACAGTAGTCTTCTTTGCGGCTTCAGCCATATCGTCAAAACCCTTCATGACTGCATCGTAAGTACGCTGGGAAATATCAGGAAGAGAACCGCCCCAGGTCTTTTCCGCCTGCTTATAGCCTTTTTCAAAAGCCGCACGCATATCTTCGATCTTGTCAGGATCGCCGCCGGTCAGAGCCGTTGCGAAATCCAGAATCCGGCCGGAGGTCTGTTTTACTCCCCAGTAGCCATCCTCTGCAATATCCGCCTGAGCCTGCATCTTTGTGGCGGGATCGACGGTAAAGTTACCCTCCCTCAGGAAGGACCAGATATCATTTGCATTGCCGTAGGCTTTGGCCTGGCCTGCCATCATTTTTTCTACCAGGCTGCGAAGCTGCTGAGTGCGGGCCTCGGCGTCCGCCTTCAGCTTATTGATCAGATTTGTGTCGGGGGTATAGGTCTTTTTGGTTGTAGAAGCAGTCTCCTTGGACGGCTCATATACCACACCGGATCCGGTACCCTTGTCTTCTGTCTTGACACCCGCGGTGCCGGTACTCTCTGTCTTGACCTTTTCAGCAGCCGCAGTATCTGTCTTGATTTCTGTAGAATAATTGTAGGCTGTTACAGCCTCGTTTGATGTAACTCCGTTTACACTCATAGCATCACTCCTTCTGACGAAAATTCGCCTGTTTCTGCCCGTGAATCGGGCGCATCATCCATGATCTCTACCTTTTTTATCGGCAGGCCGGGCAGAGAAATTTAGCCTGATTGGAGGCAATTTTGTATTTTTATGGAAATAAATCGCGTGTTAACGGGAAAACCATCTGCTGACAGCAGATATTCCGCCTCAATATGGATTTTATCTTCGGTGCGGTTCACATTCAAATATCGGGTCTCTGTCTCCAAAAGCAATGCACCCCAGGGAGTGACATAATCTGTCCGGTGCCGCTGTCCCGGCACAAATACCATACGGGCAGTAATCTCTCCTTTTTTGGTAAGCTCCAGCACCGAATTCCGCAGGCGGATAATATTTTTTACAGGAGTGTGCTGCCGGCTGTCCGGGTCTGAAGGCTCATCATACAGGATATAAACCCCATCCTCCCGCTGATAGAATTCACCCAATGCGGCGACGGTCTCATCAATCCCGGGAGGACAATTTTGGCTATAGGACGGAAGGTTTTTATCCCGGCAGCAGCCGGTCACAGTTATGTATACATGCTTTGTCAATTCAATATTCCTCAATGTTGACGGCTTTAGCGGAAAGAATTCCGTATTTGATAATGGAATTTGCAAAACGCAGAAATTTTTCCGCCTTATCGCTGACATAAAACTGATAACAATTGCTGCCAAGTCCCGGGGGAGTCTGACTTAACATATCCATCTGCCCCAGCAGCTCTTTTAGTTCCCGGGCTGTCTCATAGGCGGGATTTACCAGGGTGACCCTTTCTCCCATGATTCTGGAAAGGGTGGAACGAATCAGCGGATAGTGGGTGCAGCCCAGGATCAGGGTGTCAATATCGATGTCGATCAGCTCTGCCAGATAGCGGCGGGCGATCTCATCGGTCACAGGATCTACCAGCAGCCCTTCCTCCACCAGAGGAACAAACAGCGGACAGGCCTTGCCGTATACGGTTACCTCCCGGTTCAGTTCCCTGAGAAATTTGGCATAGATATGGCTTCCGATGGTGGCCTCTGTGGCGATCACACCAATGCGTCCGTTCCTGGTGGTTTGGGCGGCGACCCTGGCTCCGGGCTTTACCACGCCTATGATAGGAATATCGCTTTCCTCCTCCAGAATATCCATGGCGTAGGCGCTTGCGGTGTTACAGGCGACTACGATAGTCTTAACCTGAAAGGTTCGCAGAAAGCGGACAATCTGCTCGGAAAAACGTGTTACGGTTTCCTGTGATTTACTTCCGTAGGGAACCCGCGCGGTATCCCCAAAGTAAATGATTCGTTCATTTGGGATCTGCCGCATAATTTCACGGACTACAGTGAGCCCGCCCACACCGGAATCAAAAACCCCGATGGGCGCGTCTCTCCGCATCAGCTCCTTATTGATTTCCATGTTGAAAAGCCTCCCACAAGCTTTGCAGGCTGGTCAGCAGTTTGCTTCGAAAATGAATTTTGTCCGGATCAGCTTCCAGAAGCTCCAGATACAGGTCATCGTCAAAGCTCCACTCCGACGGCAGGAGCTGTTCCCGTCCCTCCTGATCAATATAAATCACCTTTACGGTATCGGGAGTCAGAGCCAGCTCGGGATAGAGCAGCCCCCACCAGCCAAGTGCTGCGCACATGCCTGCTATAATACGAAATTTAGTCCACTTCTTTTCCATAGACAATAACCTCACTTTCTGTCAGATAGATTATTGCCGGAAATATGTGGTCTATACCGGTTTATTTACTTTTGTTCTTTTGCCTTTCCAGGCGGATCTGCTGAATAATTGCCTTTTCCTGATTGTCGATATGGACCTTTGCGGCATGGGCCGCTGTGGCCTTATCCTTGTTCAGGATGCTCTGATAAATAATTTTATGCTCCTCCACCAGCCTTTCATGCTGGCTGGAATCCTTAATATATTCGAAACGATACCGGTACATCTGCTGGGACAGATCGTTTATCAGCTGTAGAAGCCGTTGATTGCCGGTGGCCTGCACGATGATATCGTGGAGCGCCACATCTGCCTGAGCAATTTTTCGGGAATCCTTTGTTTTCACTGCGTTTTCAAAATGCCGGCAGGCCAGCTCCAGATTTTTAAGCTCTTCCTCGGTGATCCGGTCACAGGCCAGCTCCGCACAAAAAGCGTCTAGAGCACGCCGCACCTCCAGCACATCGGCCATGCTTTTTTCTGTAATTTGTGCCACCACTGCGCCCCGGCGGGGGATCATGGTGACTAATCCTTCCAGTTCGAGCCTGCGGATAGCCTCCCGGATGGGAGTACGGCTGACCCCCATTTTATCCGCCAGATGGATCTCCATAAGGCGCTCGCCGGGTTTAAGCTCGCCGGTGAGAATGGCCTGGCGCAGGGTGTTCAGGACAACATCCCGGAGGGGCAGGAAATCGTTGATATTCGTTTGAAAGGTATGTTCCATTTTGGTATCCTTGCCTTTCTTCAGACTGCAATTTCAAGGGAAAAGTCAGACCGGTTCGGTGAGAAAGACCTGTCTGGCAAGGCCGTCTTTTTGTAACTGCTCCAGGGCAGACAGCGCGGCCTGCGGATCTGTGAATATTCCGAATACCGTGGGCCCGCTGCCGCTCATGAGGCTGCCTTCCGCACCCAGCTTTAGCATCCTGTTTTTGAGAGTACTGATAACAGGGTGTGCAGGGACGGTGACTGCCTCCAGTACATTGGCCATGCGGCACAGAATCCCCGGCAGGTCTCCCGCCCTGACTGCGGCCTCCATTCCGTCAATATCCGGGTGGCAGGGAATGCCCCGGGCGTCCAAATGCTCGTAAACATATCGGGTGGAAACACTGATATCCGGCTTGGCTGCCAGGATCCGGCATGCAGGAATAGGAGGAAGAGGGGTCAGCTTTTCGCCAATGCCTTCTGCCAGTGCGGTTCCGCCCAGAATGCAGTAGGGTACATCGGCGCCGATGGATACGCCGTATTCCATCAGTTGTGACAGCGGAGCGTCCAGATCGAAAAGCCGGTTCATGCCCTTCATGACGGCGGCGGCATCGGCGCTTCCG
>OFFL01000478.1_pt1 | contig 44110 bp, 37 predicted proteins | sample 1521391 | NCBI WGS metagenome assembly OFFL01 (sample SAMEA3504082, study PRJEB24116) | mouse gut metagenome | biome: mouse gut; feature: mouse-associated habitat; material: faeces | place: Denmark | collected 2011
GCTTTTCCGTGGTCGACCACGGCGGAACGGCGTCGTTCGGCGGGAAATTGTTGTTCTACAATGGACTTGTCAGATTAAGACAAGCCCATTTTTTTATCGCTTGTGATAGGTTCGTCTTAACTGACGAGCCTATTTTTTATTTTAGGAGGTGTCTATGGCAAAGAGTAAACGCGATGACGGTTTTATGTGCTTGGGCGTATATATCACGCTTGACGACCACGAAAAACTCAAGCAGGTTGCCGCAAGCAAGAAAGCAGAGTTAGGCGTTCGTGTAACGCTTAGCGACGTAGTTCGCTTAGCGATAGGCGAATATCTCAAAAAAGAATCGGCATAGGAGGTGCTGTATGGAGCAGTTGAGGCAGTTAAACGATTTAGTCCGTGTAGAACTCACGGAGAACGTGGCGGCGAGAAAAAGCGATATGGCTCTCATTATGGGAGTATTCAAGCGGCAGGGTATTGATACCTCGAAATCGTTTGCGGAACTTGCCGCGAACGGTCAACTCAGACAAATGGAGAGCATTACCCGCGCCCGCCGCAAGGTTCAATCGACGCACCCTGAACTGAAAGACGCGGAAATCGCGGAACTCAGAGGCGAACGGACGGAAATCTTTAAGGCATACGCACACGCAAAAGACTGAAATTCAGAAAGGCATACCGCAGGAGGAACAATAACAATGGCAAAAGTATTTGGCGCAGAACTCGCAAAACAGATAGAAAAACACCGTCAATGTTTGGTTGACGCCCAAGATAGGCGCGACGAGCGCATTGGCGCAGGTTGGACGGACGAGGACGATTGTTTTTTATCTATCCGAGTTGAGCAGCAAGGCATACGCGAATGCGATATGCAACTCGAAATACTGAAAGGCGACGGTCTTATGGACGTAGACGCTATTTTCGACGAGAACGGCAAAGAGGTTGGAGTACATTCTTTCCCGAATAAGTGGGGGCGTATTTCCTATGTCGGACACGGTATTTTCGCAAGCAGCATTGACGCGTTACTGAAAAAAACAGGTTGGATAAAAAAGACCATTCGTGTACCCGTATGGACGAAATTTTGTGCGGGTAGCGGTGGCGGAATGTGTGCAGTTTATACAGGTACGATTCGATACGTTCGTTGGCATACGAATATGGTTACGGGCGAATACGTTGGTTATCCTGATTAAGCGGCACACTTTTTAATTCAAAAATTCAATTATCGGAGGATAAATTTATGAACAGGTTTGAACAGGTAAAGGGTATGGAAATGCCCGACGCAAAAAAGTACCTTACGGAACTTTTAGGCGACAAGGCGGAGATTCTTTTTGAGGAACTCCGTGTAACGGTCAAGGTGGCGGAGGTCGAGGTCGGTGCTGTCATCAAGTACGGAGGAATTGAGTGGGTAGTCTTGGAATGCCGCAGGTGGAGCGACAGCGTTCTCGTGGTTGCGAAAGACTGTCTGTTTGAGGCAGAGTTCGACGGCGATAACGAAAATAATTGGGCGGACTCGCCGCTCCGCGATTTTCTCAACGATTTTGCAGATGATGAATCTTGTACTGTAAATCAGTTACGCGGTATCAAACGCAGCGACCTCGTTATGTTCGAGCGCGACCTTACCACGGACGACGGAATGACGGACTACGGTAAGTGTAAGGACTACATATCGCTTTACACCTGCGACGAGTACAGACGGTTCCGCAAACTCATTCCGAACTGCGGCAAATGGCATTGGACTATCACGGGCGACAGCATTGTTTACTCGTACGACGTCCGCGTCGTCTATTCGGACGGCACGTTGAGCCACAGCAGCGCGTACGCTGGCACGTGGGGCGTGCGCCCGCTTTGTAATCTGAAATCTGATACCCTTGTGGAGGTAATCAGTTGGGGTAAGTAAAATGGCACTTGAGAAAATCAAAATCAAACACGGCTCCCCTGAGTGGTTAGAGTTCAGAACACAGGGGATAGGCGGCTCGGACGCCGCGGCAATACTCGGACTAAACCCATACAAAACAAACGTGCAGGTATGGGAGGAAAAGGTAGGGCTGCGTGTTCCCGACGATATATCGGACAAACCGAACGTCAAGTATGGGAAAGCCGCTGAGGAATTGCTCATCAAGTTGTTTGCGCTCGATTATCCGCAGTACAAGGTCAAAATCAATCGCAACGTCGTGTACAAAAGAGGCTTTATGTTCGCCTCTCTCGACGCGGAATTGACAGAAATCGAAACAGGCGCAAAGGGTATCTACGAGGGCAAAACGACGGAGGTTCATTCACACAACACAATGAAAATGTGGGATATGCACACCCCCGAATACTACTACGTTCAGGTATTGCATTATTTCATCGTCTTGGGTTGGAAATTTGCCTATCTGAAAGGGCAAATAAAGCAGACGGGCAAGAATGGCGAAATCGAATTGATAACGCGGCACTACCCGTACCTGCGGAAAGACCTTTTAGACGAACTCAAATATCTGTACCTGAAAGAAAAAGAATTTTGGGAGAAATACGTTTTACCGAAAAAACGACCGCCCTTGATTCTACCGAAACTCATCAAAAATTCAATTATCGGAGGATAAAAATTATGGCACACGAACTGACATTAGCACTTGCGACGCCCATTGAGGACTTGGTTCCGAAAATGATAGCGTTCAACAACACGGAACTGCTTGCAGCGGTTGAGGATATGCTCTCGGCATACGACGGCGTGGTTTACGACGACGAGCATATAAGCGACGCCAAACAAGACAGGTCAACCCTCAATACGTTCAGCAAGGCTCTCAACGACGAACGTATCAGAATCGGTAAACTGTACAACTCGCCGTATGAGAAATTCAAGGCGCAAGTGGACGAGGTTATCGACAAAGTAAAAGCGGCGTCCGCAAAAATCGACGAGCAGGTAAAGGCTTACGAGGATAAAAAACGCGCCGAAAAACAGAACGAAATCATCGAGTATTTCAAATCGGTTATCGGGGAATTTTCGGGCAGTATTCCTTACGAGCGCGTTCATCAGCCGAAATGGTTGAACGCGTCCGCGACGATGAAAAACGTCAAGGCGGAAATCGACGCAATTATCGAAAACGCGAAAAGCGCACTTGTCGCTATATCCGCTCTCGGCTCTCAGGACGAGGAACTCATAAAGGTATTTTATTTCCGCACGCTTGACCTCTCGGCGGCTCTCAATGAGAACAACAGGCTCAAAAAGGAGCGCGAGGCGGCGGCAGAACTGAAAGCGCGTCAGGAGGCAGAAAAGCCCGTTGTCGCAGAGGTGGTGGCGGAAACGCCCGCTCAGGCTCCTAAACTGCAGACGGTAAAGTTTGCAGTTACGGGAACCGTCGAACAGTTGAAAGCGTTACAGCACTATCTCAGAGAAAACAAACTTGACTATAAACCTATTCGGGAGGAATAAAAACTATGGCTAACATTCAAACGACCGCTCAAAAGAGCATTTCGGACAAAAAACCTAAGTTCTCTGCCTATATGAATCAGGACAATATACGGAACTTGGTTCAACAGGCGGTAGGCAAGAACGCGCAGAGTTTTACCGCGAGTATCATCTCGGCGGTAAGCAATAACCCGCAGTTACAGGAATGCACGCAGAACACAATTCTGTCGGCGGCATTATTGGGCGAATCGCTCAAATTATCGCCGTCGCCGCAGTTGGGGCAGTATTACTTGGTGCCATTCGCAAAAAAGGATAAGAACGGAAACGTCATCTGCTACAATGCGCAGTTTGTTCTCGGCGCAAAAGGCTACAAGCAACTCGCTATGCGTAGCGGTCAGTATCTCGATATTGACGTTCTCGAAATCAAAGAGGGCGAGTACAAAGGGCGCGATAGATTCACGGGTAAGCAAAAATTTGAGTTTGTCGAGGACGATGACGAGCGCGACGCTTTACCGACAATCGGCTATATGGCGTATTTTGAACTCCTCAACGGGTTCAAAAAGGTTGTTTATTGGACGAAAGACAAAATGATAAAGCACGCGAATACTTACTCGGCGGCGTTCAACGCCGCTAAGTATGACGACTATATCAACGGCAAAATTCCGCAGAAAGAATTGTACAAATACAGTTCGTTTTGGTACAAGAATTTCGACGAAATGGCGTTCAAAACTATGCTCAGGTATCTCATCTCGCAATGGGGCATTATGAGTATCGAAATGCAATCGGCTATCGACGCAGATAACGCGGTAATAAACGAGAGCGGCGAAAAGAGTTACGTCGAAATCGAGGACGCCGTGGTTGAGCCTCAGGCGCCGCAGTCGGCGGAAAGTGAACAGCCTACGGAGGCAGAACAGGGCGAGTTTGACTTTTTCAATGAGGCGGACGAATAGTTAAGGCTATTACGGTGCGGGCGTCAGAGGGCTAAATGCCGCCCTCTGACGGCATACCCGCAAGGGAGGCAACAAATGGCAGCAAAAGAATATTTCCCACACGATTACGGTGCGAGGTCGAAATTGGTAGACGTCCGCAAGGACTATGGACTTGAGGGCTTGGGCTTTTATTGGTGCGTCATCGAAATACTCCACGAGGAGGGCGGCTATATCAAGGAATCGAGAATATCGGGTATAGCCTACGATTTGCGGATAGAGCCTGAAAAAGCAGAGGCAATCATAAGGAATTACGGGCTGTTTTCCATTAAAAAAGGCAAGGTAACTGCCGAACGCGTATTGAGGAATCTCAGGAAACGCGCAGAAATTTCGACAGCACGAAAACAAGCGGCAAATGCGCGGTGGGGGAATGGTTACGAGCCGCCGCCCACCGATGAACCGCAAGAAAAAAAGCATACCGACGCTGAACCGTCGAAAAAGCGAGCAGGCGACGGAGCGCAGAATAACGAATCGCAGGACGAGGAGGGGTTTTATTTTCCGTTTGACGGCGAGGAGGAGTTTTTTCGCAACGGTGCCGAGTGGCAGCAAAGGTGGATACTCGATAGACTGAAAAATATGCGCGATGAACTCAACGGGCTTGATGAAATAAACGCGTCATACTTGTGGGAGGTTGAGCCGTATTTAGTCAATCTTATGGAGTTGATACAAGGTCAAGATACGGTAAAGGTAAACAAAACAGAAATATCCAAAGAGAAATTTTTGCATACCATAACCTACTTTTTGACAACTCACGAAAGGCTTGAGGAACTGTACAACGCAATTATGAGCGTCGAACAGAAATATCTGAAAGGCGAAATAAAAAACAAACAGAATTATTTAATATCTACGCTGTATAACACAGCAAAGATGAGCGGAGGCTAAGATGAAAAACGAGAAAAACAATGCAATCATCGCGGGCGAGGTCTGTTCGGTACCGACGAAATACGATTGCTGCGGAGAGAACTTTTACGCGTTCAGTTTGAGCGTAAAAAGAACGAGCGGGGTTGCCGATATTCTTACCGTGAATATATCGCAAAATCTCCTCGGGAAAATCGCGGTTGGCGATAAGGTGGCGTTTGAGGGTCAGGTAAGAACCTACAACAGAATTATAGACGATAAAAGCCGCTTGATAATCGTATTTTTCGCGCTGAACAAAATCGAGTACGAAAAGGACGTGAATCAGGTGGAGTTGCACGGGTATCTGTGCAAGACGCCTGTATTCCGAACTACGCCGCGAAACAGAGAGATTTGCGACGCATTGGTGGCGGTCAATCGTGAGCGTGGATATAGCGATTATATCCCGTGTATCGTTTGGGGGCGTACAGCGCGGCTTGTGGGCGATTTAAGCACGGGAGCGGAGATTCGCTTGTCGGGTAGGTTGCAGAGCCGTGAGTATGAAAAGAGGACGCCTAACGGTATAGAAAAGCGAACGGCATACGAGGTATCGGTAAACAGAATTTGCGACCCGAACAAACGGGGGTAAAAGCGTATGGTTGACTTGCGGCAGGGCGATTGCCTTCAGGTTATGAAAGAGTTGCCCGATAATTCGATTGATATGATTTTGTGCGATTTACCTTACGGAACGACGAGAAATAAAAACGATAAACGGCTTGATTTCGTTGCTCTATGGAAAGAGTACAAAAGAATTATCAAGGACAACGGGTGTATCGCTTTATTCGGTCAAGGTCTGTTCTACGTCGATTTGGTAAACAGCAATCGAAAGTGGTTTAGGTATGAGTGGGTATGGGATAAAGTGCTTACAAGCGGTTTTCTGAACGCAAAAAGAATGCCGCTCAGACGGCACGAGCAGGTCGCCATTTTTTACAAATGCCCGCCCGTCTACATACCGCAATTCACGCAGGGCAAGCCGTTACACGGCAAGGGAACACGCTATAAAGGCAAGCCGATGACAAATCGCAACTACGGCGCATTTAACGCCCTTGATGACGAGAGGAAAGGTTCTACGGAGAAATACCCGACGAGCATAATACGATTTGCTAAGCCGCACCCAAGCAAGGCAAAAAGCCAAACGCAAAAATCGGTCGAGTTGTGCGAGTATTTGATTCGCACATACACGCACGAGGGCGATACGGTACTTGATAACTGTATGGGGAGCGGTAGCACGGGCGTCGCGTGCGTCAGGAGCGGCAGAAAGTTTATCGGGATAGAAAAAGACACCGAAATGTTCGACGTTGCGGCGCAAATAATTCATTCACAGGAGAAAAACAATGTTTCAGGATAACTTACTCAGAGAACTTATAATAGACAACTTCGCGGGCGGCGGCGGAGCAAGCACGGGTATGGAACTTGCCTTAGGAGTTCCCGTCGATATAGCAATCAATCACGACGAGGACGCTATCGCAATGCACCGCGTGAATCACCCGCACACTACGCACTATCAAGAGGACGTATTCGCCATAGACCCCGAAAAGGTTACGGGCGGTCGTCCTGTCGGCGTGGCGTGGTTTTCGCCCGACTGCAAGCATTTCTCTCGCGCAAAAGGCGGAAAGCCCGTAGAAAAGAAAATACGCGGGCTGTCGTGGGTCGTTTTGAAATGGGCGATGAGCAAATCTGCGCCGCGAGTAATTTTTATGGAGAATGTTCCCGAAATTCAAACGTGGTGTCCGCTCATCGAAATAAACGGCGCAATGCGTCCTGACCCGACGCGAGAGGGAGAAACATTCAAAGGGTTTGTATCAATGCTGACAAACGGCATAGAGCGTTCACACCCTGCGCTTATTGAGGCTTGCGAATTTCTCGATATAGAACCTGACAGCGAGGCGGCGGATATGCTCGTGAACGGTTTAGGCTATGAGGTTGATTTCAAGGAATTGAAAGCGTGTGATTACGGTGCGCCGACGATACGCAAAAGATTCTATCTGATAGCCCGTAACGACGGCTTACCGATTGTATTTCCTAAGCCGACGCACGGAGCGAGTAAAGGGCTTAAGCCTTATAGGACTGCGGCAGAGTGTATTGATTGGTCGATTCCGTGTCCGTCGATATTCGGACGAAAAAAGGAACTTGCGGTCAATACGCAGCGGCGTATAGCGCGAGGGCTTGATAAGTTCGTCATCAGGAACCCTAAGCCGTTCATTATGCAGATGAATTTTGAGAATGTACCGCAGGACGTGGACGCGCCGCTCAGTACGATTACGGCGATAAACAAGCATTATTTGAGCGTTCCGCAGTTGGAGCCGTACATAATGAGCAACAACACAAATAATGCTCCGCACGCTGTAAACGAGCCTTTACCGACCGTTACGACGGGCAATCGAAATTTCCTTTGTGCGCCGTCGCTGATTCAGTATCATTCCGAACAGAGCGGACGCGAGGTGCGCGGTCAGAAAGTTGACGAGCCGATAATGACGATAGACAGTTCGCCGCGGTACGGCATAAATACCTGCTTTATTTCAAAGTATTTCGGCGGAGAAAAGCAAGCGGGAGCCGATATTAAAAAACCGTTGCCTACGGTAACGGGAATAGACCACAATTCGCTTGTAGCGGTCAATCTCAGTTGCCGCTATGGGAACGGTAAAGACGGGCGCGGCAAGGCGGTAAATGCGCCTGCGCCGACCGTAACAGCGACCGACCATAACGAACTCGTTGCAACGAATTTACTGCATTATTACGGCGGAGCCGACCACGCCTCGCGTTCCGATAGTCCGCTGCCGACAGTAACGACCGCACCGCGTCATTACGTTGTGAAAACGTATCTCAGGAAAATAGACGGCGGTCAGGGGCTTGGGAATTGGAATAAAGTAAGAGCATTGCTGAACGAATATGCGGGGTACACGATAGCCGATGACGAAATTCTGATAATCGAAATTGACGGTGTTCAATATTTCATCTCCGACGTCGGTATGCGTATGCTGAAAGCGAAAGAGTTAATGCTTGCGCAGGGGTTCCCGCCCGATTACATTCTCGATATAGAATCGCATATCGGGAAAAAGTACAGCGAGGCAAAACAGATTGCAAGAATGGGAAACGCTGTTTGTCCGCCCGTAGCGACGGCATTAGTGCGCGAGAACTGCGCTGAGATAGCCGCTAAGCGCATTATAACGACAATGGCGATACTCAATGCCGAGTTTGATAAATCGGTTAATACACGCGCCGTAAGGCGCAGGAGGGCTATATGAGAGAGCATATTCAATACAGGATAGAACACAAACTGCCGCTTTCCGAAAGGGAAAGGGCATACGCAATACTCTATATGGGGTACGACGCGGAACAACTCAACAAAATTTATAAGGAGAATCACGATGAATCGGGTAGAAATTGAACAAAACACATTTAAGAAAATGCTTGAAGGAGTAAAACACGCCGTAGCGACAGACGATTGCAGACCCTTATTGCAATTTATCAAGGTAGTTGTAACAAAAACGACCGTAACGCTGTATGCCCTTGACGGGTTCCGTGCGGCGAAAATTCAGATAGCCAAAGAAAGCGAATCGGAGTTTACCTGTTTTATCAAGCCGTTGACATTCAAGCCGATAAAGCGCGGCGACGCTATGGCGATATTGGAATATGACGCGGATAACAGAACAGCGTCGGTATCGTTGAAAACGGAATACGGCGAACTCAGGTACGGTTTTACTCAACCTGACGGGGAATATATCGACATTGAAAAACTGTACGCAGACGCACACGTTCACGACAGAGAACTCGGAATCAACGCTGCGTATGTGGCGCAAGCCCTCAATTCGATATGCAAAACAACGTCCGACAGAAACAACTGTACTGTTTTTGAAAGTAAAGATTGTAATACGGCTCCGTTTATTTTGCGGGCAAAAGACAAGGATATTGTGAACGAACAACTCGTATTGCCTATTCGCATATTGGAGTGGTAACGAGGAGGTGTATATGAACGCTCAGATGAAAGGTGTAAACGTGGCACAAACAGTCAATCGGGCTATTGACTATGTACGGAGTAACCCGTGCTGTATATGCTCCTGCGAGGCGTTTTGCGGCGTCAAATATAAAGGCACCCGCAAGATACGCAGGCGGCGGAACTCGAAACGATTTGGCAAACGAAAGAAAAACAATGGAGGCAAATTTGCGGTATTAAGTGAGGTGCTTATGGCAAGGCAGAAAATGTATTTTAAGTGGGATATGCCGACAAGCATTGTCGAGATAGTCAAGGCGATTTGCGCCGACTACGACAGGCGGGAGCGGGCAATCAAATTCGGCAATGTAGCGGGCGACGTCCTGATGAAATACGTTGAACTGAACAACGTCATAAACAATGCGCTACAAGCGGTTGAGGTCGGAATCAGAACTGAACTGCTGCGCGATATTCAGAACCGACGCGGGTATGAACATTCCGCGGCGGCTCTTATCATTGCAAAGAATACATACTACAATCGGAAAAGGAAATTGATATACGATATAGCGAAAGACCTGCGGCTCCTGTAGTATTTACATAGTAAGTATATATAATATATATTTATTTTAAGTACAGTAAGTATTCACTAAGTACGATATAAGAGCCGTGCGGTCGAGTTCATCATAAATTGCGACTAAACGCACTAAGTTCTGTGATATTATAGAAATCAGATAATGTGCCATATACCCATTGAGGTTAGAGCCTTTTTATTCCGACGAGGAGCGGAATGAGAGGGCTTATTTTGTTTTCAAGAGGAGGAAACAGAATGAGTCAAAAGACCACTAAGACCACAACACCCAAAAGCACGACGCAAAAGAAAAGCAATAAAGGACAGTTTGCAAAAGGCAATACGGTCGGAGAGCAAACGCGTTTTGAAAAAGAGAATGCCGCCGCGAACAAGTACAAAGACGAATATTGCGATATGCTCATCGAGTTTTTCAATAAGCCTGCGACAAGGATAGAATACAAGAAAAACTATGTGAAAGGAGAACTGTCATCGGAAACGCCTATTGTGCTGCCTGCGGAATATCCGACGTTTGAACTGTTTGCCGCGAGTATCGGCGTAACGACGAAAACTCTGCAGAATTGGTGCGAAAAGCACCCCCGTTTTTCGTACTATTACGCACGCGCAAAGGAGATACAACTCGGAACGCTTACGTCCTGCGCCGTTATGGGCTTGTATAACCCGCTATACGCGAAATTCGAGGCTGTGAATAATCACGGACAGAAAGACAAGACAGAGGTCGATACGAACGTATCAGGGAGCGTGAACGCCGTGTATGACGATAAAGACCTTGCGCTCATCAGGCGCGTGGAGGAGCGGCTGAATGGCAAAAAGAAAAAGTGAGGTCATCAATTATACGGCGTACATTCAGAAAATACGCGAGGCAGAGTTTGAGTATTGCCGCAACGATATAGTTTATTGGGCGAATAACTACTGCGTCATTGAGGACAAAGATTCTGCCGAAATCGTGGTGCCGTTCAAGGCGTGGGAGGCGCAAGCGCAGGTATTACGCGATTTTGACGAGTTCAGGCTGAACCTCATTCTGAAAGCACGGCAAATGGGTATAACGTGGATAGCATTGTACTACTGCACGCACGACCTGATATTCAACCTCGGTCATACCGTTGTCGCGCTCTCTAAGACAGAGGACGACGCAAAAGAACTTGTAAGGCGTATGAGCGTTGTGCTTGATAATCAACCCGAAATACTCAGAGGCGGCGGCTTAACGTGGAAAGCAACGGCAACGTCAATTACCATAACGGACGGACGCGGCAAATTGGTAAGCACATTCAAGGCGTTTCCCGCGTCGCCGTCTGCAGGACGCTCGTTTACAGGCAATATACTACTGCTTGACGAGTGGGCGTTTCAGGAGTTTGCGGCGGAAATATGGACGTCCGCATACCCGACGATAAACAGACCTACGGGCGGCAAGGTCATCGGGCTGTCAACGATAAAGCGCGGAACGCTGTTTGAGAATCTATGGCTCGAAAATAATGCGTTTCACAAGATATTTCTCGGTTGCTTTTGCGACCCGCGCCGCACGCAGGAATGGTACGACCAAACGGCAAAAGACTTGGGCGTAAAGGTCAAGCAAGAATATCCGCGCACGGCAGAGGAGGCGTTAAGTAACCTCGGCGGCAGTTTTTTCTCGGAGTTCGATTACAGCGTACATACCTGCGAACCGTTCAATATTCCGTCCGATTGGTCGATATACAACACAATGGACTATGGGCTTGATAAGTTCGCGCATTACAAGATTGCCATTGATAACGAGAACGTCGCGTATGTGTTCCACGAGATATACGAAAGCGACCTGATTATTTCCGACGCGGCGGATAGGGTAAAGGCGGCGGAGCGCATAGAGATGAGCGACGGCAATAAAAAATCGTGGTACCTGCCGCGTGTACGCTTAGCACCGCCCGACCTATGGAACCGCAGTCAGGAATCGGGCAAAAGCAGAGCGTTAATGTTTTATGAGAGCGGCTTAGAACTCACGCAATCTAATAACGATAGGCACGCAGGGTGGTTGTCGATAAAAGAACTTTTGAAAATCAGAACTACGGCGGACGGACAAAAGATTACGCGGCTTAAAATATTCCGTACCTGCCCAAATCTGATACGCACCTTACAGCAGATTTTGATAGACGAAAAGGACGTTGAGGACTGCGCAAAGGAGCCGCACGAACTCACGCACGCGCCCGACGCATTGAGATATTTCGCTATCTATTGGACGCGTCCGCCCGAAACAAATGCAAAGAAAAAGAAAGTTAAATACCGCGCCGATTTACTTGAGGACTATTTCAATGCAAGCGATGAGGAGCGGCAAGCAATAATCAAAAAGTATGGAGAACCCGAACTATGAAAATCGCAAACGACGGTCAAACGAAATTATCTTTTTTTCAAGACTTGTACCGCGAGGCGCGGGCGGCGGCTGAAACGCTGACCGATAAACTCGACAAACACCTTGAGCAGTATAAGGGCAGCATAAAAATAGACGGCGACGGAGCGGCAGACGCAACGGTTGTACGCAACATAACGTATGAACTGATAGAGAGTCAGGTTACAAGTTATTTGCCGAACCCGTCCGTTACGGCTAAGCAATGGAGCGAACAAAACGAGCGCAATGCAAAGAGCATTGAAACGCTTTTGCGCAACAAGCGTAATGAGTTGCCGTTTGAGAAACTCAACGATATGGACGAACGCTATAACCCGATATACGGCGGCTCCGTTTGGCTTATCGAATGGGATAACTCGATAACGACGCATAACACCGTGGGCGACGTGAAAATCAGTTGCCTTAGCCCGAAACGGTTTACGGGGCAGCCGAACATTTACGACGTCAAGGATATGGACTACTGTTTTATTCAGTTTGAAACGACGAAAGATGATATAGTCCGTAAATACGACGTATCGTTAGAGGTCGCAGAGGAAACGGAAACAGAGGACAATTCGGACGAAAAGACCGCGACGCTCTATGTGTGCTATTACAAGAACGACGACGACAAGGTTTGTCAGTATGTTTGGTCGGGCGATACGGAACTGCTCGACCTTGAGGACTATTATGCCCGCAAGCGTTATGTGTGTACGAAATGCGGCAAGCGAAAAGAACTCTGCGAATGTGAAAAGCCGAAATTCGTATTGCAGAATGAGGAATACGAAGAACTCGACAGAGATATAACGCTCTCTGACGGTTCGATACTCCCTGCGATGAGCGAGGTCATAAAAGACGGGCAGGTTGTTATGGAAAAAGAGCAACGGCAAGCCGTGAACGAGGACGGTTCCGTTGCCCTTGACGATACGAACGGCGTTTTATTGCCCGTAATGACGGAGGTTGACGTTCCTAAAATGGAGAAAACGCGCCTCCCGTTCTATACGCCGAATATCCTGCCGATTGTCATACGCAAAAACACGTCGGAGGAGGATAATTTGCTCGGTCAATCGGACTGCGAATTTGTCCGACCGCAGCAACAGGCGATAAACAAACTCGAAAGCCGCATAATGGAGAAACTTATGGGCGGCGGCGTGTTCCCGATTGTGCCTGAGGGCGTGAACGTGGAAATCGACAACAGCATTTTCAAAAAGGTTTTTCGGGCAAATCAGGCAAATCAGGCGTTATTCGGGCGCATTGATTTACAGGTCGATATTTCGCGTGATATAGCGCAGGCAGACAGGCTGTACGACCACGCAAAACGTATTCTCGGCATTACGGACAGTTTTCAAGGGCAGTACGATTCGAGCGCACAGAGTGGCGTTGCAAAGCAAATACAGGTCAATCAGGCGGCGGGGCGTTTGGATAGTAAACGTCAGATGAAAAACGCCGCGTATGCGGAGATAGACCAAATTATTTTTCAGTATTACTTGGCGTATGCCGACGAGCCGCGTCCTGCAACATATAAAGACGCGCAAGGGCGTATGCAAAACGTGTATTTCAACCGTTACGATTTTATCAGACGCGACGAGGCGGGCGAATGGTATTACGATGACGAGTATCTGTTTGCGGCGGACGCGGCGATTGATATAGAGAAATCGCGTGAAATGCTGTGGGAGCAGAATCGGCAGAATTTCCGAGAGGGCGCATACGGCGACGTTACATTGCCGCAAACACAACTCATCTTTTGGCAGAATATGGAGCGTGCGCATTATCCGTGGGCGCGTGAGAACGTCGAGCGTATCAAAGAGGAAATCGCACGACAGGCAGAAATACAACAAATGCAACAGCAGATACAGGGCTTGTCCGAGGAGGTAAACGGTCGGAAAGGCTACGAGGAATATTTGTTATCCAAAATGCAAGAAAATTTGAGCGGAGGCACCGAAAATGGCAAACAGTAAAGTAAACAACAAAGCAAACACTTACGCGGCAAATATGAATTTATCGAGCGGGAGTAAAAAAGCCCCGAAATTGCCGCAGGCGTTACAGAACGTAATACCCGATACAAGTTATTCGGGCAATATGAGCAAATTGCCGACGTCGCCATTTGTTCAGTCGTCGGTCAAATCGCCTATCGACGCTCTTAAAACGCCGTCATATTTGAATAGCGGTGCCGTTATCGGAATGGGCGGCGGTTCCGTTGGCAGAGTAACAAATGAGGGCGTCATAGTGGGCGGCGGTGCGATAAATACCACATTTCAACCTCCCACGGGTGGGAAAACGCTTGTATCGGGCGATTTATCTTATGGGAAAAACATACTGAAAAATCAACTCAGTAGCGGCGTGCAGGCTCCCGTAAGAACGCCCGCCGCCCCGACAAATACGCCAACGGCACAACAGCCCGCGCAGGCGGAGCAGTCTACAAGCAAAATTGATTCCTATGAGGAATTTTTGGAAAAGCAGAAAGATACCTACAAGGAAACGCTTGATAAAACGAATCAACTCTTAGAGGAGCAAAAGCAGGCGGCATTGCAAAACGCGGAAACGGCGCGTCAACGCAGTATTGCCGATTCGCGTTCGAGTTATGAGCAGAATAAGGCGACTTATGGGGCAAACGCAGAGGCACTTGCGGCAATGGGGTTGTCGGGCAGCGGATATAGTGATTATGTCAACTCGCAGGCTTATGCACAGCAGAGAGCCGATACTCAAAATGCAAATGCGGTCGCGGAGGTTGCGAGAATGACGGCGGAATCTGAGGCGAATCAAGGTAAGATTTCGGCAGAAACGTCGTATGCGGAGAGTATCTCGCAAACGGACGCTGCGCTTGCAAAATACAAACAAGAGCAAGCGGATAAAAAAGATTCGTATTATGCTAATTTGCTTGACCTTGCAAATAAAGGCAACTATACAAAAGAGCAGTTAGAGCAACTCGGTAAACAATACGGTCTGTCCGACGAACAACTCTCTACGTTACAATCGGCGGCGGATAAGCAAACGGAGAACAAGAGCAGCGCGTATTATGCGGAATTGCTTAATTATGCGAATAGCGGCGCATACACGGCGGAGCAACTCAAACAACTCGGTAGCGATTACGGACTTAATGCGGCGCAGATTCAGAGCCTTACGGACGCGGCGACAATCTACAAGAACAATAAGCAAGCGGAGAGATATAATCAACTCCTTAATTCGTCCGATACAAGCGGGTTCGACGCGATTAAATCGGCGCGTGATAACGGCGAGATTACCTCGGAACAGTACAACAAACTTGTTACGAGTTATCAGTCTTACTATTACGACCTGTATTCGCAGTCGGTCGATTCCGATTTCACTATGGTAAATACGAACGATATTGACAGCGCGTATAGTAAGGGCTATATCACGAAATCGCAGTATGACAAACTCAAAGACAAGTATAATAAAGGACTTGTAAACGCGATAACCTCGGCGTCCGTATTCTATGCGAATGGCAGTCAGTTGGACGAAAAGACCGCACAGGCTGCTATGGACGAATTAAACGGTACAGGTTGGCTTACTGATGAAAACAAGAAAAAACTGCAGAGCCTATATGACGACGCATACAAAGACGACGGCGGCTGTTTTGCGAAAGGCACCCTGATAACCGTTGCTGACGGAACCCAGATACCCGTAGAGAACCTGAAAGAGGGCGACAATATTATCGTGTTCAATCATACCACGGGAGATATTGACGTTGCGCCTATTTCGTATATTTTCCACGACGGGCATAAGGAATACGAGGTGCTTACGCTGCGTTTTGGCGACGTAACGAGCGTAGACGTTTTGTTTGAACACGGCTTTTTCGATACAGATAGCAAGAGATACGTTCTCATCAATGCTGAAAACGCGAAAGAGTATATCGGACACCGCTTTTATCACGCTACCTGTTTGAATGGTGCATACGAAAAGAAAATCGTTACACTTACCGATTATAGCGTACATAGAGAGGAAACGGAATGCTACAGTGTGCTTACCGCCGCGCATATCAATCATATCGCAAACGGTATGCTTGCCGTTACCGATGACATAAAAGGAATTTACAACATTTTTGATTTGGACGACGATTACAAGTACGACGCGGCGAAAATGGCGGCGGACATTGAACAATACGGACTGTTTTCATACGACGAATGGAGCGATTACGCAACGGCAGAACAGTTCGCGGCGTTCAATGGAGCATATTTGAAAGTTGCAATCGGTAAAGGGCTTGTAACCGTCAACGAGATAATGGGGTATATCGAAAAGTTCTTACAGGCTTAAAGGAGCGAACCTATGGCGACACTATCGCAATTAAAACAGCAATACACATATAAAACGGGCGTATCGTCATTATTGACGGAAAATCAACGGCAAACAATAACGACACATTTGCAAGAGGAGGAGGAAGCGCGCAGGAATCAGGGCGGCTTTTTCGGCGGCATAGGCTATGCTTTTGAGAAACTCGGCTTAGGCTTTTTGAGCAGTATTGAGGGTATATGGGACTATACCGCAGGTGGCTTGGCAAAGTTATTCGGTGCCGATGAATGGGCGGAACAGCAATTTGCTAACGATTGGGTCAACTATAATCACGCCGACGAATGGTTCAACCCGTCAGAGGGTTGGCAGTTTGTGGGCGACGTTGCGGGCGGTATAGGTACGAGTTTGCCCGCTATTGCGACCGTGGTCGCCGCAGGAGCGATTGCGGTTGCGTCGGGCGGTACTTTATCGCCCGTTGCCGCCGCGCTCATTTCAGGTGCCGTTGCGGGGCTTGGCGCGGCAGGTAACGCGACAAAACAAGCATACAGAGAAACAGGCGAACTTGGCGGCAAGGAATTTGGCTACGGCGCATTGGTCGGCATAACAGAGGGTGCCGTCGAGGGGCTTTCCGCAGGTATCGGCGCAGGTACGGGACAAATCGTAAAAGGTATTTCAAAGTCGTTCGGTAAAGAGGTCGCGGAAACTGTAACGCGTCAAACGATAGGCAAGGCAATGATTAAAGGCTTTATCGGAGAGGCGTTTGAGGAGGGGCTATCTGAAATACTTGACCCTGTATGGGCGCGTCTTACATACGACCCGAACGCAAAGAACGCGACGCTGCAAGAGGTTGGTTATGCTGCGCTTGTCGGTGGTCTTAGCGGCGCGATAATGGGCGGCGTTGACGTGTCTATTCGTAACGTACATTCTATGTCGCGGGGCAATACTATTGTCAAAGAGGGAAAGAGCAGCAATGTCATATCAATGGCAGAGCAACTCTCTACTTATGAGGGCGAGAATCACACAGGGTACGAGCAGTTTGAAATGGTAAACAGCACCTTAAAAGAACTGCAGACAAGTATGCAAAAGACGAACGGAGAAATCAGAACCGCAAAACAGAGAATGTTACTCGGCGTACTCGAACAGGCGAACACGACCGCCGCCTTTACTCCGTTTATTGCTCGTAGTGCAGAGAATATCGTAAACAATGCCGACGTCATCGCGGAAAAACTGACGGCATACGGCATAAAAGACGCACAGGGGAACCCCGTTACGTTTACCGCAGAGCAGATTCGCAGCGGCGTTGATACGAAAAACACGTCAACATTCGTAAACGCGCTAAAAACAAACTCCGTTTTGCGTGCATTGGCGGTTGCTGACGCGACAGGTCGGCTCTCTATGGACACGGCAAAATTCAAGGACGCTACGCTCAGAGGACAACAGTTGAGTACGCAGGCTGACCTCAATCAGTTTATTGAGAACGCGACGGACGTTGAGCGTCAAGCGGTAGGCGAGAGGCTTAGTATATCCGATTGGAATACTCTTACCAACGAGCAATTTCAACAAAAAATCGTTGAGTTTTCGCAGAATGGCGGAGTAGAGGCATACCAACAGGAACAGGCGACCGTTCGTGAGTTGCAAAACATTGACCCTGCGACGGCAAAAAAAATGCCCGCAAGATTGAATCTGAAAAAGGACGGAACCGTTCGATATACGGACGGAGCCGTGAATATTGCTGTTACCAAAAACGGCGATACATACCGCATTTATGACTATGACAGCGGGAAATATTCTAAGCCACTTACGCAGGCAGAGGCAAATAAGACGATACGCGAAATAAAAAAGGCGCAAGCCGCCGCCCCTGCAGGTACTCCCACAACGGTCGAAAATCAACAGGCGACGGACACACAAGGAACCCAACAGCAGACTGCGCCGCAAAACGGTACAGAGCAGCAGGGAGCCGTGCGAAAGATAGCAGAGCAGTTAAATTCCGAAAGACAACAAACGCAGGAGATAGACACATACGCCCGCAAGAATGTTCCCGATTATGCGAAATTGAACGAGCCGAATAAGAGCATTATACGCAGCGTCATCAGGCAAGGTCGAGCGGCGGGCATAGCAGACGCGGACGTTCTCTCTTACGCCCGCGTAGCGGCGCATACGGGCATAAACGTCGTATTCGATAAAAGCCTCTGTGCCGTTGCCGTAAACAGTCAGACGGGCGAAAAGATTTACTCTGACGGCTATTACGACCCTGAAACAAATAAATTTGTCGTCAACCCCGAAACTACGCGTACCCACGAGGCGTTGTTATTGCACGAACTGACGCACGCTATTTACAGAACCGCTGACGGCAGGCTGATTTTGGAGCGCGGCGTTAAGAATATGAGTCAGGCGGAAAAAGACGCCATAATAAAGCGGTATTCCGACGTAGGACACGGCGGCGCGATTGAACTTATGGACGAAATAAACGCTCACTATGCAGAGGGCGTTTTGACGAATAAGAATACCATTGAAAAACTTGTCGCGGAAAAGCCGAAACTCAAAGACAGAATACTGTCGTTTTTCAAAAAATCGTCCACGGCGTATGAGGGAGATACAAAACTGTCGAAAAGCGCGAAATCGCTGTACAATCGCTATAAAAAACTGTTTGATAGTTTTTCAGAACGCAACAGACAGTACAATGCTGCGGAATATCGGCATACCGCACCGAACGCAGAAACTCGTTACGCGTTGCAGGAGGCGTTACAGCAACTCGGAGAATACGACGAAACGCGAAAACGCCATATTGAAAACCGTGAGGGAGATACTATATCGCGCAACTACGGCGATATAGTGGAGTTTATCAAGACGGCAAAACGCTTGCCGCCCGTAAAGCGGTTGCATATCGGCATAATAAGCGACGCTACGGCAAAATTGGTAAAGACGAAAACCGACGTCGATATTAAGAACTATGATTTTGTATTGGCAAGCAACTTTATTTCCCATATTTTCGATTCTCACGGAACGCAGAGAACGGAAACGCCGCGCAATCAAAAGGCTGTTACCTATGCAAACATAGAGAATATCATTGAAACCGTCATCGCGCCCGATGACGTTACTTTGGCAAGCGATGAAAACGGTACGGCGTTAAAATTCATAAAAGATTTGGACGGCAAAAACGTCGCGCTCACGATTACGTCAACTAAAAAAAGCACCCTTACGCTTAAGAGTGCTTGGATAATTGAAAATAGTGAGGGTCGTACACCGTCAGCAAATGCAACTGCCTCTGCAAGAACGTCCGAAACGAGCGGCAGAAACCTCACTACTGATAGTATATCCGAAAACGGCAAAAAAGTCAACAGAAACGGCAAAAAAGACGGAAAAAGATATGCTCTGCAAATCGGTAATGAAACGGCTCAGGTTGACATAGAGGAAACGAAAAATCTTGTAGCATTACATAATTTATCTGAGGAGAAATTGCTAAAAGTGCTACAACTCGGCGGGTTCCCTATGCCGTCGATTGCTGTTACAAAAGCCGAATTATCGCATACCGATTACGGCGATATTACCGTTATTTTCGGTAAAGAAACAATCAGCCCGACAGATAGGCGCAATAAAGTGTATAAGCGCGACGCGTGGACGCCGACAATGCCGCAGGTGGACGTGAAATTTAACACAAAAGAATTTCAAACTATGGAGGACGCCGTTTGTGATTTGGTCGGAGAAAATAAGGAATATAGGAGCGATATACAGAGATTTTTCGACCAATTCCATAATTATAATGGCGAGTATTATATAAGCGAGAGCGATTTTGTTTCAAGCGAGATTGCAAGAAAGGCGAAAAACAATGCGGGTATTATGGCGGCGTATCTTGCCGAAAAAGGAAAATCGACGCAACCTGTTTATAAAGACAGAAAATTTATGCAGGGCGATTTTTCTTTATCCGAAATTCGCGCTATAGCAGACAATATAGGAATCACGCAAGAAAACGTAAAAGAATTTTACGAGGCACAGGCGCAGGGGTCTGTGGAGCAAACAAAAAAATATCAAAGAGTTATGGGCGAGTTAAAGCGTGCCTATATCGAGAATTACACGCGCAGGGGTATTGATAGTAAATCTGCGACAGAAATTGCTGACGATTTGGGATATAGTGATTATACGCGGTATATGGACGCTATACGGAGTGTTTTACGGAACCCTGACGCGCAAGAGTATGATTCGAGAGCAACGGAGGAGGCGTTGCGGAACAGAATAACCGATAATGCCGATTTTGAAAAATGGCTGTTTGACAAAATTTCGGCAACAGAGGAGCGGCGCGGAATTGAGAACGGTGCAGACCCGTTTACCGCGTCGGGGAAAAGACGTAGTTTTGCGCAAATGCACGATGAATATTCCATACAAAACATTGTGAGAAATATGCTCCGTGGAGAACAGCACGGTAGCACGTTTTTCGGGCATAATGCAAATTCGATAGCGGCGCGGCTTGCAGATGAGTTTACAAGTATCAAAAGTATAAAAGAGGCAAGTTATTTGCTTACGGAGATTTCCGAAAGCGAGTATGACGCGCTTATGGATAAAACTTTTGAAATGTCATCGGAAATCGTCGAGGAGATTGATACGCGTAGCGGTAAAAACGGGTATTCCGATTCGTTGACGCGCAGAGAGGATATACTCGATATGATTGCCGAATGCGCGACCGTGCGCCCGCTTACGGCAGAGAGAATCTTGTCTAAGTGGAACAGTCAATATCAGGGCTATGATTTGGGTTATAAGTTTGATAAACAAACGGCTCAAAAGGTGCTTGATTGGTTTACGATATTAAAACAGTTGCCGACAAAATATTTCGAGGCTAAGCCGCGGCGAGTGGTGGAGTTTTCCGAAATTAAATCTGTACTTATTCCCGAAAGCGCGTCCGAAAAACTCAAAACTCGTTTGACAAACAGGGGTGTACCATATCAGGTATATGGAGAGGGAGAAAACACCCGTACAGATATAATCAAAACTATGGACGGCATACGTTTTGCTCTCCCCGAAACAGATTCGGACGGCAGGCGTCTTACCGAACAACAGCGCAAGTATTTTCAAAACAGCAAGATTGTCGATGAAAGCGGTAGGTTATTGCCCGTATATCACGGTAGCAATGAGTATGGCGAAATAACCGTTTTCAAGAAAGGGAAAACGGGCTATTTGGGCGGCGGAATCTATCTTACGACGGATAAGCAGTACGCTCAGAGATATGCCAACAAGAACGGCTATGAGGGCAGAATATATGAGGCTTATTTGAACGTATCGAACCCTCTCACGGTTACTACGGTAGACCCTGCGAGAGAGATTTTGCACGCCGTTTACGGTTCCGACAGGGTTTATAATAACCGCACGGCAAATCAAGGCTCCGCTATGCACTTGATAACCTCTGCCGATATAAATAAATTGCAAGCGAAAGGATATGACGGTATCGTTTGGAATTATGGCGGCAGTAAGGAAATATCCGTATTTAACAGCAATCAGATAAAACTCGTGAGCAATCAGAACCCGACGACGAGCAGGGATATTCGGTACGCTTTGCCGCCCGTTGAACCCATAAAGCCGTCGAGTAAAGAGTGGAACCCGACTATCGACACGCAAGAGGCAAAAAGACGTTTTCCGAATTTGTGGGATATTCAACAGGACTCGTCCGAAACAAGGAACCCGACGCAAATCAAGGGAACCGTTACTACATACAAAAAGATTTACGATTATCTCCGTTCTCACGGTTTTGAGGGCGAAATTCTCGACGCGTCAAGCGGGTTGGGCTATGGTACGCGTGCGGGTATTGAGGAATACGGCTTTAGAGTAGAGGATATTGAGCCGTTCCCCGATAAGAGTTATAAGCCTCAATATACAGACTATTCTAAACTTACGAAAAAGTACGACGCGATTATAAGCAATGCTGTTTTGAATGTATTGCCGCAAGACCAGCGCGACGCCCTCGTGATAAAAATGGGTAGTTTGTTAAACGAGGGCGGAACCCTGTTTGTAAACGTGCGCGGCGATGACGTAAATAATCTCGCGTCAAATAGCAGAAATGTAAATATTTCAAATATGGAGTGGTACGTCGATTCCACGGGGTCATATCAGAAAGGCTTTACGCGTCCTGAACTCGTTGCGTATCTGCGCGACGCGCTCGGAGAGGGCTTTACTGTCGAACCCGCAACATTTTTCGGTAAGACGTCGGCTATCGTGCGGAAAGGCAATAGGTATGCTCTGCCTGAAATTGATTCCGCAGGTAAAAAACTCACAGAGCAGCAACGGGAATTTTTCAGGGATAGTAAGGTCGTTGACGATAAGGGGCGGTTACTGCCTGTTTATCACGGTACAGCAAAACCTAATTTTACTGTTTTCAAACGCAGCAAAGACGGCGCATTAGGGCAGGGAATTTATTTTGCCGAAAGTAATGAGTACGCAAAAGGTTTGTCGTTCGGTTCTGAACCTTACAGCGTTTATTTGAATATAACGAACCCTTACCAAGTTGAGTATGCAGGCGGAATAGATATGCAAAAACTTATAGATAAGGGCTATGACGGCGTTTATCACAAGCAAAACGGTTTTTGGGTTGCTTTCGATTCAAATCAGATAAAACTCACGGATAATAAAACACCCACGCAGAATGACGATATACGTTATGCTCTGCCCGATGACGAAAATAACAGTAGAGACGGGCTTACACGCGGGCAGAGGGCTAAATTTGCCGCAAACAATACGCGCCCGAAAGTGTACTCTAAAATCGACGCAACGGAAATTGTCAACTCTATAATTGATGAAAGACTTGTATTCGATGATAAATACGGCAGTTTGAGCGGTAAAAGCAGGGCGCAGGTCATTGATACGTTGTTCACAAGGTTGAACAATACCTCTGAGGGTTACAGAATCGGCGTTGCTCTCGATATAGCCGATTACATAATCAATAATGCCGTATTGACCGATATGTACGATTCGTATGACGACGTATCGTATTCTATGGAAACTTTATCTGCTATTCGTCGGTATATGCACAAGGTTGATTTAAGCGGTATCAAGGGCGAAATACAGTATAAGTTCGATAAAAAGAATACCGTTAGTCTTGTTTGGGGTGCAAAACAGGGCGGTATGGCTCCCGACGTCATCGCGCAGGAACTGCAGTCTTTTGGTATAAATATCGAGGCGATTAACGAGGCAGACCAATTTTTTGAAATGCTCGAAATTTACGAAAAGGCTAAAAGCGACGTAAGCAAAAAGGCGGAAAAGGTAAGCCTTACGGCATACGGTAGCAAAGCGCAAATCGAAAAACTCCGTCAACAGATAGCCCGCGATATTTTGACCGCATACGATGAAAAAGGTACGCAGTCTAAGTATGGCAAGTTGGTTGAGAAATACACGAATCAGATTGAAAGTCTTACGAAACAGGTGCGGCAGGCGCGGAGAATCAATAGCATTGTAAACAGTTTGGTCGATAGCGCACAGTATCTGCGCGATATAGCGGCAAAACGAAACTATGTAGGCGCAGAGGTGTTTTCGGCTCCCGAACTTACGTCGTGGCTGAAAAATCTCGGTAAATTGAAATACCGCTCTGACCTGAGAAAATCGGGCGCGAGAAAAATACTTTTGGACTATGGGAAATTCTATAATACGAATAACCCGCTCTTGTATGACGCAGACCCGAATTTAACGTACATAGACAACAATGTACTTGACGCACTGAACTTTATACAGCAGAACGCCGACAGCACTAAACCGCTCTCTCTTGAGGAATTGCAAGCGGCGCAGGTCATTATGGCGTCCGCAAAACATTTATTCCAATATTACGACCAAATGACTATGGAGGGCAAAAAGGTTCGTATAAGTGAGGCGGCGACGGCGGGCAACGCTATAATTCAAAAGACGAAAAGCAGGGTCGGCAGGGGCTTTTTCAATAACATTTACGGTGTTTTCAATAAAATAGTCGAGCCGCGTGTCGTGATAAAATCGTTTGAGAATTATAACCCGAACGGCATACTTACGCGGGCATACAGCGAAATTACGCGAGGAGAAACCGCGGCAAGCCTGCAGTATATTCAACTCGTAGAAAAATTCGACGATTATTTCAAGGCGAACAAAAAATATCGTAAACGCTTGACGTCAGAGTATATAACCGTTGCAGGGGCGGAACTGAACGTCGGTCAGGCATTGTCGTTGTATGAGTTATCTAAACGCGAACAGGCGAAAGCGGGCTTATATGAGGCAGGGTTCAGTTACGTTGACAAAAAAGGTAAAAAGCAAACCGTAAGCATTACCGAAAGCGATATTGACGCGTTGCAGAGTGCGTTTACAGACAGCGATAAACAGTTCATCGCTATTGTAGAGGACTTTTTCAACGTACAGAGTAAAAAGGTAAAAACGGACGCCGACCTGCAGATTCTCGGTTACACAAACGCCTCAGATGATTTTTATTTTCCGATACAGCGTGATAAAGGAACGATAGCAAAAAATATCACGGACGCCCGCGACCTTATGGCTGATTGGGCGAACGTATATAATTTCTCGTTCAATAAAGACGTAAAGACAGGCGCGAAAAACAAGATATTTGTTCCCGAAATTTGGAGCGTCATCACACGGCACGCGAAACAACTCTCGACCTATGCTCATTTGACCGTTCCACTCAAAAATTTCAGTCAAATTTACGCAAAGAACATAGGCGACAAGACGCACGTTCAGAGTATCAGAAACACGCTCAATGAGCAGGTATGGGGTGGTGCAGACGCTTATTTAAGCAAGTTATTTTCCGATATTCAAGGCAAGGCGACGAGTAGTTCCGTGATTGAGAAACTGCGCGGCGCATACGCGAAATATCAACTCGGCGCAAATTTGAAAGTCATCGTGTCGCAGTTGACGTCATATCCGACAGCGGGAATCGAACTTGATTTTCGCTCTATGGTAAAGGGCGCGGTTATGAAAACCGATTATGCCGCAATGGATAAATACTGTGATTATGCCCGCGTCCGTAACTACGAAAAAGGCGTCGTAAGAGCGGAGGGTGTGATTGATAAGGTCGGTAAGGTAGGCGATATTTTCACTAAGCCTATACAATGGACGGACAGAGCCGCAATCGGTAAGATTTGGAACGCGTGTCAGGTGCAGATTGAACGCAACGACGGGCATAAGATAGGAACCGTGGAGAATATGCAAGCCGCAGGCGTGCTGTTAGAGGAGGTTATCAGACTTACGCAGCCGAACTACACAAACACGGAGCGTTCCGCGCTTATGCGTTCCGATAGCGATATTGTACGCAGTTTTACAATGTTTACGTCGGTGCCGCTCAAACAACTCTCGCGCCTCGTCGAATCAGTCGGGGAATACAAAACTCTGCGGCAAATGATAAAATCGGGCGATACAAATGCCGATATTCAGAGCAGATATAAAAAGGCGAAAAAACGCCTCGGTAAAACGCTTGCCTCGATAACAGTTGCAAACCTTATGTACACAATGGTTGCGCAGTTCTTTAAGTGGCTATATGCCAAAGACCGCAAGGATAAGGACGGCAACGAGATAAGTTTTGTACAAGATTTCTTCACCGATTTTGCAAGCACGACAATAGGAATGTTCCCCGTCGTAAAAGATATATACAACTATTTCGCAAACGATTACGAGTTTAGCAATTTTGCGTATGACAGCATAAACAGCATTTTGTCTACGACGAAAGATTTGTTTGAGGTTGCGACAAAGGCGGCAGGCGGCGAACCGTTGGAAACGTCCGATTATATGAAACCGCTCAGAAACTCGCTTTATGCAATCGGACAGATTACGGGCTTGCCGATAAGGAATATCAATAACACGATTAGCGGCGTTATCAAGCGTTTTAGCCCTGCGACGGCGTACAAGTACAATTCTATGTTTTATAATGCGCAGTATAGCAAGGATATAAAAGCGGCGTTAGCGAACGGCGATACGGAACTTGCCGATACGATTATGAGTCTTATGCTTGATGAGGATAAGGCGGGGAACCTTAGTGCGGGCGCGAGAAAAAAACTCATCGAATTGTACGAGCGAGAGTATGAGGTGTTACCGCGTAGCATAGGCGATTCCGTGTCGTATAACGGAGAAAAGATAGAACTTACTGCGAAACAGCGTGAGAAATTCAAGAAAGTTTACGGGCAGGCAAACGGCTATATCGAGCGTATGTTACAGAACAAGTCATTTGCTAAACTGTCTGCCGATAAACAGGCAAAAGCGATAAAACAGGTGTACGACGCGTATTACGATAAGGCATTAGCGGAAACGCTCGGCGTATCATCGGACAATAAACTTTTGCTCTTGTCAAAGTTTATGGGTATCGAATCGCTCTCAATCGCGCTTGCGGGAATATCCGATATAACGTCCGATAAAGACAAAAACAGCGCGACCGTTCAGGGTTCCAAAAAGAAAAAGGTAATACAGTATCTTTTGGGGCTGAATTTTACTGACGCTCAACGATTATTGATTCTCTTTATGCAGGGATATAAAATAGGCGACGGCGAGTATAAACGGCTTACGGCAGACAGGGCAAAGCGTATGGTAATATCGTATATTCTGAGCCTAAATAAGGCTACACAGGCGGAAAAAGCGCAACTCGCGCAAATGTGCGGGGTTGAGGTTAAAAACGGCAGAATCGTTACTAAATCGCTCTACGCGGCTAAATAAATTGCGACTAAACGCGGTAAAATGTATGCTATTATATTATGCAGGAGGTAGAGTATGCTTAATATTACTCCGACTGTGCAATCTGAAATTACCAAAATCGTTTGTCCGAACTGCAATGAAAAAGTACCGCGTGTAGGCTTACAAAAGGACAGTAAAGTTCAAGGTCTGACGTTTAGGTGTAAAAAGTGCGGCAGACTATGGACGGTAAAAACTGAATAATATTTGTGCCATATTCCGAGAGATAGAGCCATTGACCGTAAGATACGGTTAGTGGCTCTTTTTATTAAAAATCTAAAAAGGAGGACTGCGACTATGAAACAGGGTTCGGGTAACAGATATGCGACCAATAAAGGCGGCATTATCAAGGCTCCCAAGAGCGTGCAGGAACAGCCTAAGGCGACCGTAGTCAAGGGCAACGACCTGAGAAACGGCAAAAAGAAATAATCGAATTTTATAGGAGGACAAACGATTATGCAGGACGAAATCAAGAAACCCGACGAGGAAATCGAGGAAACCGTTGTCGATGACGAGAACGAAACGGTTGACGATTCCGATGACGAGTTCGAGTATGACGACGAGGGTAACATTATCATTCCCGACGTAACGGACGACGAGGACGTTGAGAGCGACGAGGACGCCGCGGACGATAACGACGAAAACTCCGACGACGAGCAGGGCGACGGTTCCGATGACGCCGATAAAGGCGACGGAGAATCGGACGCAGAGCCTGAGGAGTCTACGGACGATACAAAAGATAAGCGTATCGCAGAACTCGAAAACGAGTTAAAAGCCTTAAAAGCGCAGGGCAGAGATACGTTGAAAAAGTTGGGCGCGAAAGAAACGAGCGACGTGCAAAAAGGGCTTGAGGAGTTGGCAGCAGAGGCTGACGATATTCCGTTAGAGGAATACCGCAAAAAGAAAGCCGAAAGCGCGGAAAGCGAGGAGGCGTTGCGCCTCTTGCGCGAAACCGAATTTAAGAAAAAAATGGCTGCCGACCTCGCAGAGGTGCAGGGGTTCTATCCCGAAACAAAAGGGCTGAAAGCGATTACCGAAATAAGCAATTTCGGCGTATTTGCGGAACTCCGCGATAAAGGCTTGACGCCTAAACAGGCATACGCCGCGGCAAACCCTGACGGCGTGCGGGCAAGCGTGGCTAAGTCCGTAAAACAGCAGTTGCTCAACGAAACAAAGGGGCATTTACGCTCGGCGGTGCCGAAAGGCTCCAAAGACAACTCGATTACGATGAGTAATAAGCAGTTGAGCGAATGGCGCGATTTGTTCCCGAATCTGAGCGATAAGGAAATTGTCGCTCTGTACAGACAATCATATCAAAAATAAAAAGGAGAATTTCTATGTTCAAACTCATTAAAATTGAGAATGGCAGAATGAACGTACCCGAACCCGTTTACCACGACGTAACGGACGACGAGGCGGTCGAATACGGCGAGGCTCTCGTTTTGGCGTCGGGTAAGTTCACGAAATGCGGTGCAACGGTAAAACCTACGCATATCGCTATGGGCAGCGTTGCGGCAGACGCAACGAAACGCACTCTTGCGGCGGCAAGGGTCGAGGACAATCAACTTTACGAGGTGCCTGTTACGGCGGCTCCTACGGGGCTTACGGCGGGCAGTAAAGTGACTCTGCATACGGACGGCTTGCAGGTAACGGCGACCACCACGAGCGGCGTCGTAACCGTAGAAAGTCTGAACGGTGCGTCGGCGGCGGGAGATATTATCGTCGTCAGAATTATTTAACAGGGAGGACAGACAATATGTCGAATTTTATCTACAGCGCAATGTCGGGCAAAAACGACCCTATGTTCGGTAAGTTTGAACACCCGATAAAGGCACTCATCGAGAACGAATCGAATATCTGTGAAAAGCAGAAAAGCATACTCGATTTTCTTTTCAACGTCGAAAAATCGAGCCGCTACGCCGAAACGATTATGGGCGAGTCCGATTTCGATACGTTCCAAAGCAAACAGGAAGGACAGGGCGCGGAGAACGATAGCGTCGAGCCTACGTTCAAGAAAACGATAGAGCATATCGAATTTGCGAAAGAGTTTACCATTACCCGCAAAATGGCGGACGACGCAAAGTTCGGTATGGGCGCGGATATGAAAAACAAGCCCAAAAAGTTCGTTCGCGCCTACTACAAGACGCGTATCAAAATCGCGGCGCAGGCTCTCATCAACGGCACGGCGAAAGAGATGACGTTCAACAAGGCAAAGGTTGATTTGACTTGCGCCGACGAACTCGCTCTGTTCCATAAGGCGCACCCGTATTCGACGGACAAAATGAAAGGCAAGACGCAGAGCAACTACTACTACGGCGAACTCACGGGCAGCGCAAGCACGCTTGAGGACGCGCTCGGCGTTCTCTCGAATAAGGTGCGCAATTTCAAGGACGAAAACGGCGACGTTATGGAGTATGTCGCGGACACTCTCATCATTCCCTGCAATCGTCCGAAACTCGAAACGCTCGTCAAAAAGGTTGTCGGCTCCGAGCGCACCGTGGGCAGCGCAAACAACGATATAAATACTCAGTACGGGAATTGGAATATCGTTGTGCTGAACGGTTGGGAGGCGGACGACGACAGGTTTATGGTTATGTCGGGCGACGCCAACAAGAACCTGCTCGGCAATATGTTCTATAACCGCGTTCCGCTTGACATTACGAGCGATATTGACAAGCACACCCGCAACTACTTTTGGAACGGTTACTGCCGTTTCGGTGTCGGGTTCAATACTTGGAAACATATCCTGCTTGCCGTCAACAGCAAAGACGCGATTTCCGCGGCAACGTCGCTATAAATCATTTAACAAGGAGGCTGATTATGACCGTTGCAGAACTTTATAAACAGGTTGCTCAACTCGGTTTTGAGGTTTCCTTAGAAGATGATGACAGGTTTTATTACGCAGCAAATAGGGCTTTATTGCAGGTCAACGAGGTTCGACCTGCAATAAGTTACTATTTGATAAATCACAAGCCGCTGAAAAATCTATTGTCCGATTCCGCATTTTCTCCCGTCGAAAAAGATGAGGAACTGCAATACTCCGCACACGCCGCAAAATCATATTATTTTGAGGCGGACGGAAACGGTATCGTTTATATCGAAAAGCACACGCCTGACGGGTGGGCTGCTATAGGTACGGTATCGCTTGCGTCTACGCGCAAATTTGTCGCGTATCGGGGGTTTATCAAAGAGGCGGACAGTTTTGTAAGCGATTTGGTTAGACTGCGTTTTTCGGGCGAGTTTGTGTATTCGGTAAAGAACGTCGCAATGTACGACAAACTGTATAGCGAGGACGAGGCGGATATACCCGCTTATGAACCGTTTACGCGCTACGATATAAGTAAACTTACGGACGATTTTCTTGCGTTGTGCTGTCCGCCTATCAAAGAGGCAGAGGGCAACGCGATTATCAATCAGGGGTACGGCGTAGAGGGCAATAGTGTAATATTGCTCCCGTATAATCAGAGCGGTGTTTTCAAGGTTTTATATAAAAGGCGTCCTGCGCCGATTGTCAATAACGGCGAAATGGACGATAAGACCGAGATTGATTTGGACGTGGAACTCTGCGCCCTGCTGCCTGTGCTTATTGCGGCTTATGTATGGATAGACGACGAGCCGCAAAAATCGGAATACTACAAATATTTGTATAGCGAACGCGCCGCCGAGATTGAACGTAAGGGGAAAGATACAAGCCCTGTTATTATCAAGAGTTCAAACGGGTGGTAAGCGCAATGGCAACGAGAACAAATTTCCTCCAAGCGAGGGAAACATACAACAGATATTACGGCGATTTCAGAGGCGTTGATTTTTCGAGCGACCATACGCAGGTTGACGAACACCGCCTCGCTTACGCTGTAAATATGTTCAGAGATTATCAGTCCTCGCAGGGGCAGGCACTTGAAACGATTGCAGGGTTCAGAAAGCGCGTCGTATTGCCTGAGGAAAGCGAGGTTTTCGGTATATTCAATTTTTCGCATAAAGACGGCGATAAAATCGTTACCAAAGTTCTTATTCATTCGGGGAGCAAACTGTATTTGTGGAAAAATTACCCGAATACCGCAAATATTGTTCTAAGTGAAACGATTGTAGTACCCGAACCTGATTCCGTTGTAAACGGAACGAAAACATTTAAGCAGATTTTACCTGAGAATGTCGTTACCGTTACCGCGTTAGCGCGGACAAACGGCGAGGACTTAACTTTTTTGATGAACTATGACGCGGCTACGCGGGAACTGTCTTATGCAAGCAGCGATTTGGTTGCGGGCGATAGACTTTTGCTGTCTTATAAAGAGGGCATTTTAACCGCGGCAGACGCGCTTTTTGATAATATGAACCCCCGAAAAAGTACGTCGTTTATATTCAATAACAGGCTGTATATCATTGACGGCAAGAATTATTTGGTATATGACGGCGTGAGCGTAAAAAGCGTATTGGATAACGCTTATATCCCGCTTACTTATATCAATATTATTACGAGCGGCGAAAACGCCGATATAGGTAAGCAACACGAGCAGCGAAACATTCTGCAGTCTAAGTTCAGGCATACGTTTATCGCTGACGGCACGACGACGGAGTTTTTTCTCAATGAAAATGCTCTCGATGAGATTGTATCGGTAAAGGTCTACGGGCAGGCAAAAGTACAAGGAACCGATTTTACCGTAAATCTTGCTAACGGCAGTATTAAATTTATCGTTGCGCCCGAAAAGCCTGAGCGCGTCGTGCAGATTGCGGGAGCGACAGAAAGCGAAAACGTCTTTTATCCCGAAATGTACGCGGGAATCGAGGTTGTGGCTAAAAAAGTATTTACGAGTGTATCGGGCGTTACCGATGAATGTGCGGAAATATCAAGGCTTATAACCGATTGTACTATTGCAACAATTTACGATAATAGGGTTTTTCTGTCGGGGAACCCGAATTATCCGAATCACATATTTTACGCCGCGAGAAATTCTACGGGCTATGTAGACCCCTCGTATTTCGGCATTTTGAACTATATGCAGGACGGCGTGGGAATCGCGCCCATTACGGGAATGATTACCGTTGCCGATACGCTTATGGTTTTGAAAGACGATACGCAACAGGACGGGTCAACTTATTTTCATACACCTACGCAGACGAATGACCCGATACAGCCTGTAATTTATCCGTCCTCGCAGGGGTTAAGCGGCATAGGTTGTTTGGGTGCTTGTATCAATTTTTTGGACGACCCGATATTTATATCGCGGCTCGGAGTAGAGGCGGTCGGGCAACTGTCTGTGCGGTACGAGAGGGCGAACGAACACCGTTCAAGCCTTATAGACGCGAAAATCGTCAATATGGACTTAAGTTCTGCCGTGGTTGCGGAATGGAACGGGTATCTTTTGGTACTTGTGGACGGGTGCATTTTTATGGCGGACAGCCGACAGCGTTATACGCACGCAATAGGCGTCAATCAGTACGAGTGGTATTATATCGAGAACGTCGGCGTGTATAAAGGGCAATATCCCGAATACAAGTACGCGACGCAAATAGCCGAGGAACTACAAGGCAAAACGGTCAAATACTGTACGAAATGCAAAAAGAGCAAAAACGAGTGTACTTGCGGTAACGACGACCATATTATCGAAATTCCGATTATGCTTGCCGAAAACGTGTACTTTATGAATACTCACGAAACGCTGAACCTTACAGGGCAGATAGTAAACCCGCCCGATGACTACGGAAAGGAAACGGCGCGAGTGTTTACAGAGGGCGTTGCGGTAGAAATTGACGGGTTGGAATATACGGTCGGCGTTTATTATACGGTACACGAGGTCTACGATATTTTTTCGGGCGATTTGGTATGTTATGAGGCGTATTTGTGCGAGGGTAAGGGAGAATATATCGGCGGCGTATTTCAAAAGGCAACGACGATACGCGATATGTTCGACAATATCTATTTCGGCACAAAAAACGGCGTTGTATGCTCGTTCAATTTCGATAAAAGAAACTCCGAGGGCGAAATCGAGCCGCGTTGGTACACGTTCGATAATAGAACGATTTACAGCGGTTGTGCGACGAAAATGGACTGCTGCGGCATACCGCATTTGACGAAAAACACGGTAAAAAAATCGACCGTGATAAAGACTAAATCGTTCCGCAGTTCGTCCGCAAAAATCAAGGTGCGGACGAATAAAAAGCCGTACACGCAAATCGCCCGAATCAATAACAGTCTTTTCTCTTTTGAGGATATGGACTTTACGGACTTTACATTTAATACGACGGAACAGAGTTTGTTTGCGGTCAAAGAAAAAGAAAAGCAATGGGTTGAAAAGCAATACTACATTTATTCCGATGAGTATATGAAACCTTTTGCGCTGTACTATATTTCGTTCCGCTATCAGGTAGTAGGACGACTGAAAAATTAAGGAGGGCTATATGTCATTAAAACGATTTGTAAATATCACGCCCGCCGAACTGAAAGCAAAGGGCGTCGTTGCGCTTGCGGATAAGCCGAACGTCGTATCGCCCTATGGCGCAGGCGGTATGTCGTCCACGGCGTTAAAATTGTGGTTCGACCAAATCGGCAAATTTATTGCCGAGAAAATCAACGTGATTCAGGACGCGCTGAGCGGCGACGACGCGGCAAGTTACGTTAAACTCGATTTGTCGGGTCTTGACCCCGAAAGCGAAAAAATAGAGGGTTTTTCTTACAGTCTGCAAGACCTATGCAATGCTTGTTTGAACGGTAAACTTGCGGCGTATGTTCTCGCGTATGAAACGCCCGCAGATGACAAACTGAAATCTCTGCAGGTGATTTTGAACAGCATTGCGCAAAAAATAAGCAATGCAAACGAGCGGCTGACGGAGTATAAAACGCTACTGAAAAGCGCGGACGGCGCGGCTGAGGTCGGCTTGCCCGAAAAGTACGGCGCAGGAAAGAAACTTGCCGACCTCATCGACGATATATACAGTTGCGATTTGGCGGCAAAGTTGGTTGTCGAGGCGTATGGGCTTACTGCCGCTACGCAGAACGTCAAAACGCCTGCCGCCTTACAAACTTGCCTGAATGATATTGCGGCGGCTTTACAGGCTCAGAGCGGCTCCGTATTGCTTGATAAAATAAACGAGCGATATACGAAAATAGCCGCCGATAATCTGTTCAGAACGAAAGAGGACAGTTACACAAAAGCGGAAACAGTCGCTATCGGCGTGTATAGGTCGGAACAGGGAACGCAGGATAACAGACTTACGAACATTGAAAAGACTATCGGTAATATGCAAGGGCAGGACACCGATATTCTCGGTATGATTGATTCTATAAACGAGGATATTGATTCATTGCAACTCGGTGTAGTGCCGCGCAAAATCAGGGGCAGGATAGAGAACGCGAACCCTGCCGAACTGTCAGAAAGCCTTATAAACGCGTTAAACGCAGCGGTCTTTTCGGCTACGGGCAGAGCGACGCCCGACAATACGGACGCGGTGCAGGTCATTGATTCGGCTATGCCGAATAAGGGCGAGGTGTACACCTACTATTATTGGGCGGCTCCCGAAAGTTCGGAAATAGACGGGTGGTACGTTGCGGCGATATATACCGCGCCGTCCATAACCGATATACCGAGTTACAAGTTCAATATCGTTGCGAGTTCGTGGACTGCAGTTGCCGACGATGACGGGCTGTATTACATAACGATAACGCCCGAAATGCACGGTATGGGAACCGATTTGTCCGTTTTGGTCGATTTGCGTATCTATCACGACGGCGAATACTACGCGAACGCAAATCTGTATTTCGTTAAACCGAATGGGGAAATTGTGCTGTATTCCGATTATAAGTACGTCGGAGAGTGCGTCGTCCGTTGCGGTAAAGCGTATTTTTCGGCAAATATGGCGGTAAACGCGATTGATAACGGCAACGGCATAATCGAACTCGGCAACGGGCTGAAACTGCTTGTCGGGGCGGCGGAATTGACGAATGTCGCCGCGGGAGAATCGAAAGGTGTAGAGATTACTGCCGCGTCTGTAAACGCTATTTTTACGGCAACGGCGACGCCCGATAAGACGGCTTTTACTGCCGCTGTAAACATATCGGGAAACACCTGTACGATTTTATGTAGGAATAACGGAGCCGCCGCAGACGGCGTAACCGTCAACTATATTATCTTGGCAAATTAAGGAGGTTGCGTATGGATAGAATCGCGCTTAAGGATATATCGGAACCGCGTAAACTGCTTGGAACGATGAACGCGCTCATTGATATGGCAAACGAAAGCGGCGCAAGCGTTTTTGACGTCGCAGACCTGCAAATGAGTTTGAGAACTCTGACGGGAACGGGCGCGGTAGCAATGTTCAAAAGTTTATCCGTGAGCGGCATAACGCTTACGAGCGGCACGCTTGACGGCGCGGAGAGGTGCTTGCAATGTTAAAGTATAATGAGCGTTTGCCCAAAGAAATGTCGGTCATCACTAAGGCTAAAGACCTTATGGAGCATACTTGCACATTGACCGCAAACACAAACAGATTCCCGAAAAAGTACAGATTTTCTATCGGGGCAAGAATCGAAAATCTTGCCATTGATATATACGAAAATTTGGTACGGGCGAATGAGTGTAATTTAAGCGACGCTCACGAACGCCAACGGCGTTTAGACTGTCAACAGGAGGTAATCGTATCGTGTAAATTGCTGAATACGATGATTGAGTTATCGCACAAAATACCGTCTATCGAACTGAGTATCGACTCGGCGGAGTATTGGAGCAGGCTTGTCGTCGAGGTAAAGAAAATGACTGCCGCGTGGCGCAACAACGACAAGCGGCAGCAGAATCAATAAGAAACAAATCATAGGGTATGCCCTGTTCCTCCTAACTCGTCGAACTCGTACAACGTCCGCAACGTCAATTCGGACGGCACGTTGAACAACAACAACGCGTACAACGGCACGAGGGGCGTGCGCCCGCTTTGGTGGGCAAAAGTCAGTCCGAGTAGCCATTTATAAGGCGAAAGCAGAACTCCACCAACAAAGGAGGGTATATCCTTTCCGCAAGGATAAACACAAGATTGCCGACGCGAGTGCATTTGCAAAAAGGCACGGACTGTATGCGGCAAGGAGTTGAAATTATGCAGGAGTATGAAACGCTCTATGAACGAATTTACGCGTTTAGGAACCTTTATAACGCGTATAAAGAGGCTCGAAAAGGCAAGCGGTGGAAAGACGCGGCAATCAAGTTTGAAATCAATCTTATGGAGGCATTGCTGCTGTTAAAATACCAACTGCAAAACAAAACGTACACGTTGGCACCGTACAACTGTTTTTACGTTTACGAGCCTAAGGAACGGCTTGTGATGAGCAATAGTTATAAGGATAAGGTCGTGCAACATTCGCTATGCGACAATGTACTCGAACCTATACTGACAAAAAGTTTTATATTCGATAACTACGCCTCGCAGGTCGGCAAAGGCACCGATTTGGGGCTTAACCGACTGACGGAATTTTTGCGCAAATATTACCGTCAACACAAATCGGCAGACGGTTGGGTGCTTAAGTGCGATATAAGAAAGTATTTCTACAATATCAATCACGGCGTACTGAAATCGTTGCTACGCAAACATATCTCCTGTGAAAATACATTGTGGTTGCTCGATATGATAATCGACAGCACGGAGGGAGAGGTCGGCATACCGATAGGGAATCAATCATCACAACTTTTTGCTCTGTTATATCTGAACGGCTTAGACCACTACATAAAAGAAAAACTCGGCATTAAGTTTTACGGTCGATATATGGACGACTTTTACCTGATACACGAGGATAAAGAATTTCTGAAAAAGTGCTTGAACGAGATTCGCGCCTATGTGGGAAAACTCGGTCTTGAACTGAATGAGAAAACGCAAATTTCCCCGCTCCGCAACGGAATTGACTTTTTAGGCTTTCACACATATTTGACGGACAGCGGAAAGGTCATACGGAAACTACGGCGGCAATCGAAAACGGGTATCTGTCGCCGCCTAAAAAAGTTCAAAGGCTTGCACGAACAGGGCAGGTTGCCGATGAATCGTATCGAATGTTCGTATCGCAGTTGGCGCGGACACGCGGAGCGCGGAAATTGCTATCATCTGATAAAAAAGACAGATAAACTCTATAATGAGTTATTCAAAAAGGAGGACAAGTAATGTCGCAAACATTAGGGAGTTTGCCCGTAGGGGCAAAAATCAAAGAAAAAGATACTAAGTATCTCGGAGTTCCTATCGTATGGTTAAAAGCCGATTCAGACCATACCGATTATCCGAGCGGTAGTACGACGCTTATAACGGAAAAAATCATTGCGCGGCGTGCCTTGGACGCTAAGGAACCGAGCAATTCCGACAGCAACAGAAAGAATTACGGCAACAATAAGTATTCAGTATCGAATATCGACCAATGGCTCAATTCGGACGCGGCGGCGGGCGCGTGGTATTCGGCGCGGCATAGCGCAGACCAAGCACCGAACAGCACGTCGAATGTATCGGCTAACCCGTATTCCGCGAAAGCGGGCTTTTTGAGCGAGTTTTCGCCCGCGTTCAAAAAAGCGTTACTCGATACTACGCTTAAAGTTGCGCTCAATACCGTAACGGACGGAGGCAACTACGAAACTATCACGCGTAAGGTGTTTTTGGCGTCGCGTGCCGAAACATTCGGCTCTGCGGAAAATAGCGTTATGGAGGGTTCCTTACTCGCGCTTTTTGCGGAAAACACAAACGCGGTCAGGGTTGCTTACCAAGGGCAAACGACCGTACAGGACGGCGGCACGGCGGGTAGTGCGTGGTATTGGTGGCTTAGAACTCCTCACTCGTCGAGCTCGTACTACGTCCGCAGCGTCGGTTCGGACGGCACGTTGAGCGGCCTCAGCGCGTTCAACGGCTCGGGGGGCGTGCGCCCGCTTTGTAATCTGAAATCTGATACCCTTGTATCCGACTCGGTGGACGACGAGGGTTGTTACGAGTTACTTTTGCCCGTAGACGCTCCCGAAAATATAACGGTAAAAACGCCGATATATTGTAGCCCCGACTATAACACGGGCGGCATAGAGGGCGGTAAGGCTGAAGTATCGTGGAGCGCGGTTGAGGGCGCGGAAAAATATATTTTGGAGCGGTCGATAAACGGCGGCATATTCAACCCGATTTACAGCGGCGACGGAATTGCTTTTACCGACAGCATAACCGATAATATCAACACCGTTCAATATCGCGTGTGTTCCGTGAAAGGAATACTACAATCGGAGGAGTACAAAACTGCGGCAACGGTCGTCGTTCAGGACAATTACCCTCCGTTCATTTCGGGCGACAATACCGCGTTAGGCAATACGGCGACGCGTATCAAGTACAAATATACCGTGTACGACGGCGACGACGTAAACGTAACCGTCAAAGAGTATGTAAACACGACGCTTTTGCGCACATACACCGCGACGGGTTCGCAGGAAAACACGCTCGAAATCGACCTTATAACGTGGAACGGTTTGCCCGTAGGCGATAACACGATTAAGATTGTCGTAATAGACGATAACAACGCGACGGCGACGCAGACCAAACATTTCAACAAGATAGGCGGCGTTATAGAATTTGAGTATGTTCCGTTTGGAAATCAGATTGCCGTTCGCCCTAAGGCTATCAATGTGCAACTCGATTTAGTTGCACCGCTCGACGCAAAAATACAGGTGCTTGCAAGCAATAACGCAAACGATACGCAGCCCGTATGGGATAATATCACGACCGCCGTTCTGAGCAAGCATAATCACGTTTTTACGAACAAAAGCAAAGAACAGGGCGTGAATTATTATTGCGTCGCCGTTAAGGTTAAAATCGAACGAAACGGCGCGGACGGTGCGATTAAACTGTACGGAATCAAGTGCCAACTTGATTGCAACGTGGAGTAGGAGGGCTATATGAAAATGGAGTACAGGCTCTTAGACAACGGCAAAGGAATTATGCTTACGAGGCAGCCCGAATTTATTTCGAGCGACCTCTACATATCGTTTACGGGTGCGCCTGAGGGAGCGACGGCAATCATTGTAAACGGGCAGAAAGATTCTCTGTACAGAGAGATAAAAGACAGCGTTTGCGGCGTTCCTGAGGCGTTCCTGACGGGCGACGTGTCGATTGTGGTAACTTTACTCAACGGCACCGTAAACGCGCCAAAATGGACGTGCGAGGGCATAAAAACAAGTAACACCAAAGGCGGCATATTCGTTCGTCCGAACGACGGCGATATTCCGCAGCAAATAGCGGAAACACGGGTCGAAATGCAAGAGATAAGAAACGATATAAAAATGCTGTTTGATAAATATTCGGGGCTTGAAACGAAATTAAACAAGTTGCTTGAGGGTTACGACGTAACGTAACAGGAGGGTATCATTATGACTATGAGAAAAAGAATTTTGATAATCGCCGCGTCCGTTTGCGTGCTATTATCGCTCACGTTGCTTTTCGGGTTTACAACGGAACCTGCGGCAACTCAGACCGCATACGCGGCAACGGTCGATGACGGCGCGGAGCCGCCCGCAGAAACTGTCAATGAAACGGATAACCCAACTTTTCTCGGCAGGGTCGGGGAATGGCTAAACGAGCATAAGGTTGAAATCGTAACAATTTTAACCGATATTGTTATGTTCGTTATGCTCATCTATAATACCGTAAAATCGAAAAAGAGTTTACTGCGAATCGGTAAAGATACGTCGTTTACAAATAATTCACAGTCCGAGGTAATCGGCGGGTTAAATAATCTCATCGAAAATTATAATGCGATTGAGAAAAAAATCACGTCTTACGAGAATACCGAAAGTGAACGCTATAAATTTGTAGCCGCTATGGTCGTGCAGACCCGCGCCGTTTTGGATATTCTTGCGACGGTATATGCCAACTCGAAAAATCTGCCGCAGGGCGTAAAAGATTTGGTAAATCTCAAATATGCCGACGTATTGAAAACGACGAGCGACGACGAAAAACTGTTATCGGTCGAAATGGTCGAAACGGAGCGGGAACCTGAGGCGGAAAAAACGGAGGAGTGATTATGAGAAACGCGACAAAAGGAAAGATAATCAAAACGTCCGCGCTTGTCGTGGACGTGGCGGCTCCTCTTGCGGCGACTCTCTCACAATTCCCCGTATGGGTCGATAAAAGTTCTACGGCGACAATTTCGGGCTTGTTCGTGGTGTTTGCTCTGCTGTCCGCGATACCGCTTATTCGCGTCATAAAGCAATACCTGAAATCGCCCGCCGCGTGGTTGATATGGACGGTCATAACGGTGTTTGTCATCGCGCTTAGAAATATTATCGACCAAATGGCTATTATCTGCCTGATAGGGCTTGTAGCGAACCTGATAGGCGCAGGGCTACATAAAATCGGAGAAAAAGTGGAGAGTAAGCCCGATAAGCCTATTGACGATGAATCGGGCGGCGGAGGTAGTGAATAATGAGTATGGAACCTATAAAACACGACGGCGGAGAGAAACGTACAACGGGAATGGAAAAAATCAATCGGGCGCAGCGGCGCGTTACGCGCTCCGTGGTAAACAATGCGGCGTGGTTCATCGGCTTTTTTATAGTTTTTATCGTTGTCGTCGTATTCACGACGGATATAAACCTGTCAAACGGCTTGGGGTGGGCGCAGTTCGGTCTTACGTTTTTCATTCTGCTGTTTTGCACATATTCAATGTTTGCGAACTTTTACTCGTCGGGCGTGCGTGCAGGGAAAAATACCGACGCATACAGCGAGGCGCATAAACATTACGACGAACTGAAAAAAATTGTCGTTGACTGCAAAATGCAGGGGCGGCTTACGGAGTTTTGCAGATATTACATTGATGACGAACTCGAAAGCGCACGGACAGCGATTCTGACTGAGGTCGGCATATCCTATTCGGACTATCAAAAAGAGTATTGCGGCAAGGATAAAAAGACGTTACAGAAAAACGAAAAATTGTCTGTGGTACAAATCGCGGCGATTCTACGGGCGAACAAAACTAAGCCTGTAAAACTGACGCCCGAAATGATATTAAAGCGCGGGCGCGGGAGTGCAAGCCGCAGTCCTTTGGGCGTTAAGCCCGAAACGAAACGCGCTTTGACATTTGGCTCGAAATTCTGTACGACCTGTATAACCTCCGTTCTTACGGGCGTAATAATGCTTGACGTCATCGTAAACCCGACGTGGGCTACATTTGCGGCGTGCTGTTTGAAACTGCTGCCTATCGTTCTGAATGGCTTTTTAGGCTATAAATCGGGGTATGATAATATTACGATTTCGACGGTAAATTACATAGGCGACCAATCAGATTTGTTACAGCGGGCTATTCAGTATATAGAATCTACGCCTGAACCCGTACAAATAGAGGAGCCGAAAACAGCATTGACAGAGGTCAATATTTCCCTTGAAAACACGGAAAAAATACCCGTGCAAGAGTAATGCAATTCTTATGCAAATGCAATGCTTTTGTATACCAAATGCAATACAAAATTATGCAAATAAAAACAAAACAAAACTAAAGAAAAAAGAGATAAATATAAAAAGTAACAGACTGTCTGTCGGACTTTAGGACGGGCAGTCTGTTTGATTTTCAAATTTTTTTGAGATTGATTAAGTTGTGATTAGTTGAGGTTATTTGTGTTTTCCTGTTCTGAACGCTTTTCTGACGCTATTTGAGAGCCTACATAAGAACGCATAAGAATATTTCTCCTGTGTTCCTCCTCTGACTGATAATCTTTGAAAGGGGAGGTATCGGTATCGTTTGAGCGTTTTACTTGTTTTCGCTTACGAGCGCGTTCATCAATCTTTTCAGGCTTTACGAATTTGCAAAAAAGAATATATGCGATTATCGAAAGAACGCCGCCGACGCCGAATAATGCTCCTACAATCGCGCCACTTACGTTGCAGGCAAGACAAATAAAAGCAGGAATACAGCAAATGGGGAAAAGGAATATCCAACCCGCAATACCGCTCTGAAACAACGATACAATCGTTGCAAGTTTAGAATCGTACTTTTGAAAACGAAAATTAAGACGCATAGCGCACCTCCGACGTGGAATTTCTCATACAAGAGAGTTTTCTTAGGTGTGCTACGCGTAAGGCGCGTGCTAATTGTGGATAACTAAAATTTTGCGGGGGGGGGGGTACTTTTTAGAGATTTTATGCGCAGCATAATATGCTCCTCCGTAAGTATGTAGTTGTGATAATTATATCACGCGAAAGGCGATTTTGCAAGCGGCGCGGCGGTGCGGGGCTTGAGTTTTTTCGGTTTTTGTGCTATAATGCGTAAAAATATGCGAAAGAGGTGCTTACGATGAAAGGAATGGAATATACCGCAAGACAAAAACAGGCTGCCCTGAAAATGTGGCTTGTCGATAAGGTCGATATTCTCAAAGTGGCGTATGCGTTCAAGTGTACCGAACGTAGTCTATGGCGTTGGAAAGCAAAATACGACGGCACGCTCGACAGCCTCGAAAACGGCTCAAAAGTTCCGTTGACGCCGCACCCGAACGCGCACTCTGTGCAAGAGGAGGAGCATATACGGGAATTGTTTGATGAGAACCCCGATATAAGTTACACAGAGGCATTAGGCGAGTTACGAACGCGATACGGTTATTCGCGCACCTATTTCGGGTTTTATCGTTTTGTGATAAAACACGGACTGCGCCCGTCGCAGGAAATCAAGAAAACGCCGTATGACCCTAAGCCATACGATACACCTTTAATGCTCGGCTATAAATGGCAAATGGACGTTAAGTATGTTCCGCGAGATTGCAATAAAGGGCATTTCCGAAAAGAGTGGTATTATCAATACACGATAATCGACGAGGCGACGCGAGAACGGTTCCTGTACCCGTACAAAGAAAAATCGGGATATTCAACGGTCGATTTTGTAAAGCGGGCAATCGCATATTTCGGATATGCGCCTGAGATTATTCAGACCGATAACGGTACCGAGTTCACGAACCCGCAGCACACGAAAGAGAGTACGGTACATATTCTCGATAAACTCCTTACGCAACTGAAAATCAAACACCAACTAATACGCATAAGAACGCCGCGTCATAACGGGAAAGTAGAGCGCAGTCATAGGAGCGACCAAGAGGCATTTTATAATCATCTGACCTTTACGACCTACGAGGAGTTGAAAGAAAAAATGCAGGCGTGGAATGTACGTTACAATAACCGCCCTCATTCTCAACTGCGGAACAAAGAGGGTAAACGTGTATGGCTTACGCCGATTCAAAAGAGAGCCGAATTACTCGAACTCCTGAAAGAGAACAGAGAAAAATACGCAGTCCGATTCCTCAAAGGCAGGGCAGCGTAGGCGAAACAATACGAAAGAGAGAGGGAAAAGCCCTGCGAAATGACGCAGAGCGGTTTTTTATTGTCTTGAAACAGGTTTGTTTGATTTTTTACGGCTGTTGTGGTATCATATTAGGCGCGATAGGACGTCCAAACAGTATGATTTTTCAGATTAAGCACAGTACAAATAAGATTTTTTCAAAAAAGTTCAAAAAGTTACTGAAAAATGCTTGACAAACATCAAATATCTTTCAAAAACAATATTGAAAATCGGTTGAACATATGTTAAAATGTCCGTGAGGCAATATGTTATGTCAAAGTTGAAACATAAAATTATAATAGGAGTTTTGCTTGCCTGCGCTTTGGCGGTTGGGACGGTTCCTGCGGGGGTCAGCGCAAACGCGAACTCTGCTATTAAAATTTGGCACGGTACAAGTTCTTCGGGTGCGATTATTGCAGATGAAAACTGCCCCGTAGAGGTCGAAAACGAGCTTCTGACTTTTGATATAAACGGGTTTCCGCAGCAATATTACGGCGAGGCAGAGCTTTATACCTACGACGCAAAAGTAACGGCGCATTATGCTTTATATAACCCCGCAGACTACGGCGTGGATGTAAGCCTTGCGTTTCCCTTCGGCCGGTTACCCGAATATGCGAATAATTTTACGGACGATTCGGCAACCTTTAAAATTACTGCGGACGGCGAAGAGGTGCAAAGGGAGCTTCGCTTTACTGTTGCCGACGGAGAGTTCAATACAAAGGACGATTTGTCAAAGCTTGCGGACGGATATAAGGAGAACGAGTTTTACTATCCGGAAATGCCCGTAAC
>OFFL01000479.1_pt1 | contig 44109 bp, 30 predicted proteins | sample 1521391 | NCBI WGS metagenome assembly OFFL01 (sample SAMEA3504082, study PRJEB24116) | mouse gut metagenome | biome: mouse gut; feature: mouse-associated habitat; material: faeces | place: Denmark | collected 2011
CAAAGCCGCTGACGACTTTTTTAGTCGTCAGCGGCTTTGATATATAGGGTAGGGGTTTAGTCGGCGGATGATGTGTCGGCCAGGATGTGCGGGTGTACGGTGGTGGCGCCCTCGGAGGGTTGTGAAGGTATCTCCTCAGCCGAGCTTACCACATTCACGTAGAAATATACTATAGCGCGGGCCGGCGCTTTGTCTACGGCATATACCGGACACGATATTTCAATCTGGTGCTTGCCTACGGGTACATTCTCGCCGATCACATACTCAAATGCGAAAGGAGGCTGTACGTTTGAGCCCATGTAGTAGCCATCCCAATAGTAGGAGGCGTTGGTGATCATGGCGCCCTTGCCGGATTCTTTGTTAATTACATCGATACCCGATATTACAAGGTTCTCACCTTTTACTATATACAATTCGCCTTCGATTTCAACGGCGTTTTCAAACGAGAGGTCGAAGTCGACGTTGGGCAGATCGTTGCCGTCGTCGTCGCTGCAAGATACCAGAGCCGGCACGGCCACGAGTAGCAGCAAGAGATAGATGAACTTTTTCATTTTGGTTATGAGTGAATTAGGTTGAAGAAAGAAAAAATAGTTGTATTTGTTGGGGGAGTGGTTGGTAGTTTGTGGTTGGTGGTTTGTGGGGTGTGGGTAGCGAGTTAGCTTAAGAGGGGTGCAGTAAGTAATTTGCTGCCCACAGCCCACCAACTGCCAACCACCAACCTTTAATTCTTGAACACCAGCTCGTCGCCTTCTATGTCGATGACGATGGGGTGCGTGCGGTCAACTTTCTGTGCGAGTATGTCTTTCGACAACTGGTTGAGCACAAGTCGGTGGATTGCACGCTTAACCGGGCGGGCGCCGAACTCAGGATCGTAGCCCTCGTCGGCGAGATAGCTCAGGGCAGCGGGCGTGATGGTGAGCTCTATGCCCGAAGAGTGGGCGAGCATGCGCTGTATCGATTTGATCTGAAGGCCTACAATCTCTTCAATCTCAGTGCGGTTGAGAGGCGTAAACATGATAATCTCGTCGATACGGTTGAGGAACTCGGGGCGGATAGTCTGCTTGAGCATATCGAGCACCTCGGTCTTTGTTTTCTCCACCACTTCAGCCTTGTTCTGCGGAGTGAGGGTGGCGAAATTCTCGCGTATCACATTCGAACCCATATTCGATGTCATGATGATTATGGTGTTCTTGAAGTTTACGTTTCGACCCTTGTTGTCGGTCAGACGGCCGTCGTCGAGCACTTGAAGCAGGATATTGAATACATCGGGGTGAGCTTTCTCGATTTCATCGAAAAGCACTACCGAGTAGGGTTTGCGCCGTACTGCTTCGGTGAGCTGTCCGCCCTCGTCGTAGCCAACATATCCGGGAGGCGCTCCGACGAGTCGCGACACTGAGTGCTTCTCCTGATACTCCGACATGTCGATACGGGTCATCATATTCTCGTCGTCGAAGAGGTATTCAGCCAAAGCCTTTGCGAGCTCTGTCTTGCCGACACCGGTTGTGCCGAGGAAGATGAAGGAGCCGATAGGGCGCTTGGGGTCGTTGAGGCCTGCGCGGCTGCGGCGTACGGCGTCGGCGATGGCTGTGATAGCCTCGTCTTGGCCGACAACGCGGCTGTGTAGTTCTTCTTCGAGGTGGAGTAGCTTTTCTTTCTCGCTCTGTACCATCTTGTTGACCGGTATGCCCGTCCAGCGCGATACTACATCGGCGATATCTTCGGCGTCGACTTCCTCTTTGATGAGAGCTTTCTCGCCCTGCATCATGTCGAGCTGCTCCTGAATAGTCTGAATCTCTTTCTGCTTACCGGCGATTGACGAGTAGCGTATTTCGGCCACGCGGGCATAGTCGCCCTCGCGCTCGGCCTTGTCGGCCTCGAAGTTGAGCTGTTCGATGTCAATCTTGTTCTGCTGTATGCGGCTGATGAGGTCGCGCTCGGCTTTCCACTTGGCAGAGAACTCTTTCTCCTCCTCGCGGAGCTCGGCAATGCTGCGCTCGATAGCCTTAACCTCTTCGTCGCGACCCTCGCGTTTGATTGCCTCGCGCTCGATTTCTTTCTGGGCGATGGTGCGGGTGATGTCGTCGAGAGCCTGAGGCACAGAGTCAATCTCGAGTTTGAGTTTCGAGGCTGCCTCATCGATAAGGTCGATGGCCTTGTCGGGGAGGAAGCGGTCGGTGATATATCGCTCTGAGAGCTGAACTGCGGCGATAATCGCCTCGTCGCGGATACGCACTTTGTGGTGGTTCTCGTAGCGCTCCTTGAGGCCACGGAGAATTGCGATAGCGCTTGTCTCGTCCGGTTCGTTGACCATCACTTTCTGGAAGCGGCGCTCGAGAGCCTTATCTTTTTCAAAATATTTCTGATACTCATCGAGGGTGGTAGCGCCGATACTGCGGAGCTCGCCGCGGGCCAAAGCCGGCTTGAGGATGTTTGCGGCGTCCATGGCGCCCTCGCCTTTGCCGGCCCCCACGAGAGTGTGGATTTCATCGATAAAGAGGATAATCTCGCCGTCAGCCGATGTCACTTCATTGACAATAGCTTTAAGACGCTCCTCAAATTCGCCCTTATATTTGGCGCCTGCGACGAGCGCGCCCATGTCGAGAGAATAAATCTGCTTGGTGCGGAGATTCTCTGGCACATCGCCTCGTACGATACGGTGAGCCAAACCCTCGGCGATGGCTGTCTTACCGGTGCCCGGCTCGCCAATGAGCATAGGGTTGTTCTTGGTGCGGCGCGAAAGAATCTGAAGCACGCGCCTGATTTCCTCGTCACGTCCGATCACCGGGTCGAGTTTGCCTGCGCGGGCACGCTCGTTGAGGTTGATGGCATACTTCGAAAGCGCGTTGTAGGTTTCTTCGGCTCCTTGGTCGGTGGCTTTCTTGCCCTTGCGCAGCTCTTCGATGGCTGCGGTGAGCTCTTTCTTGCCAAGGCCTGCATCTTTAAGAATAGTTGAAGCGGGAGAGTTGACCTCGAAGATAGCTACGAGCAATGTCTCGAGAGTCACATACTGGTCACCCATGCTCTTGGCCACGTCAAGAGCTTTCTGAAGAACATCGTTTGAGGTGCGGCTGAGATATGGTTCCGAGCCCGAAACTTTAGGAAGTGCGGCAATTTCTGCGTCGACCGCGCGGGTGACAGTCGCAGGGTTTGCTCCTATCTTCTGGAAGATGAAGTTAACCACACTTTCGCCCTCGTCGATAATGCCCTTGAGCAGACATACAGGCTCTATAGCCTGAGTGCCGGCGCCGCGGGTAATCTCAACAGCCTTCTGGATGGCTTCTTGTGATTTAATTGTGAAATTGTTGAAATTCATAATATGAGGTAGTGTGTTGAATGTTCTGTTTAAATTCTAATTACAATATCTCTAACAAGTATCAAGCCGATTTGGTTTGATTGGTATGCAAAAGATATTGACAAAGTCTGTGCCAAATAGAGCATAACTGACATTTTTGTCACATTGAGATAAATTTTTTGGCCGATTTTTTTGCAAGTAACCACTCTTTGTTATTAACTTCGCGAAGTAAAACAGAAAAAGAACTACGCTATATAAATTATGATATTCAATTTTAGAATAGTATCCGACGAGGTTGACAACTTCAAGCGCGAGATTCAGATTGACTCGACCGCTACATTTCTTGACCTCAAGAAAGCAATCTGCAAAAGTGTAGGCTACGACACTACACAGATGAGCTCTTTTTTCCTCTGCGACCGCAACTGGGAGAAAGAAAAAGAGATAACCTTTGAAGATATGGACACCGACGACGATCAGGAAGTGTTCCTGATGGATGAGTCGCCGCTCGACGAGTTTATCGAGGATGAGGGTCAGAAGCTGCTCTATGTGTTCGACTATCTCACCGAACGAGCATTCTTTATAGAAATGACAGAGATGGTGCCCGGCAAATCTCTCCGCGAGCCTTTGTGTACGCTTGCCATGGGCAACGCTCCGGCAGAGGCTGTTGACCTTGATGAATTCGACGCCAAAATCGACGCCAAGGCAGCAAGCGTGGCCACCGATATCGACGAAGACTTCTATGGCGAGGACAGCTTCAACGAAGACGAGTTCGACGCTGAGGGCTTCGATGAAATGACATTCGACGAATAAGCCGGCGTCGCTGTCACCGCATTACCTCATCCCCGTCGGATAATTCTGACGGGGCTTTGAAGTTTTTCTTCTAACCTTTATAAGACTGCAATAAGTGTTCGACTCATTATCAGCGATATTCTCAGCAAACAGCTGGCTCTACTCGGTGCTGGCTCTCATAGCTGTGCTGTCGACACTTCTTATCATCATAATCATATTGTCGGAAAACCGCAATCCTGTCAAATCGCTGGCATGGGTTACGGTGCTTCTGCTGCTTCCTGTTGTCGGGCTGATATTATATCTCTTTTTTGGCCGCAGCATAAAGAATACCCGCATGATATCGCGGCGCAGCCGGCGCAAACTCAGGCGCCGCGAGGGGCGTACGTTTGCCGACCCCAAGAGTGCCGGGCTCAGTTCGGAGTCGCTGCAGCAAATTTTCCTTGCCCGCTCTCTTACCGGCGCACAGTTTTATTCAGGCAATATTGTGGAGGTATTTACTTCCGGCGCTGATAAATTCGAGGCTCTCGAGCGCGACCTGCGCAACGCTCGCGAGTCGATAAACATGCAGTATTATATATTTGAAGATGATAAAGTAGGGCGGAGGATAGCGGATATACTTGCCGAGCGCGCTGCCGCCGGCGTGAAAGTGAGGCTGATCTACGATCATGTGGGTTCGTTCCACGTGAGGTCGAGGTTTTTCAAACACCTGCGTGAGCGCGGAATCGACGCGCAGCCGTTCTTTAAAGTCACCTTCCCTACATTCGGCTCTCATGTCAATTGGCGCAATCACCGCAAACTTTGTGTGATTGACCAGTCGATAGGCTACCTCGGAGGCATGAATGTGGCCGAGCGATATATCGACGGTGGAAAAAGTTTCGCTTCATGGCGCGACACTCATGTGCGGGTGACCGGCTCAGTAGTCCAAGCATTGCAATACTCATTTATCGTTGACTGGAACTTCAACGGCGGCGGTCTGATAGAAGACAGACCTGTGACCTACGCTGCACCTTCTGTAAGCCCGGGCGCCAATACCGTTGCCGATGTCGGAGCGCAAATGCTCACATCGGGCCCTACATCGCAGTGGTCCAACATATCGCTTGCCCTTCACAAAGCCATATCCAACGCCCGCAAGCGTGTCTATATCCAGACACCCTATTTCCTCCCTACCGAGGCTTTGCTCAAAGCACTTCAGTCGGCCGCCTTGGCTCATGTCGATGTAAGGATAATGGTGCCTATCCACAGCGACTCAGCCATGCTTACCCATGCGTCGAACTCCTACGTGTCGGAGAGCCTGCGTGCGGGTATAAAGATATATCAGTATAAAGCCGGTATGTTGCACTCGAAGATGATTATAATCGATGATGAGTTTGTGACTATCGGCTCCACCAATTTCGATTTCCGCAGCTTTGACTATAACTTCGAGGCTAATCTTTTCTTTTACAGCCGCGAGCTCAACCGCCGCATGACCGAGATATTCCGCACAGACCTTGCCTCGAGTGAGCGGATATTGCCCGAAAACTGGCACCGACGCCCGCTTCCACGCCGAGTAGCCGAGTCAGTGCTGCGCCTGCTAAGCCCCGTACTCTAATGTAATAATATAAACAATGGAAAATAACAATGAGGCCCGCGCGCGGTTCGAGAAGATTTTGCGCGATACAGGCCGTGAAAATATCGATTATGTGATAGAAGACCTTGACGCATGGGGCTTTTTTACAGCGCCGGCGTCGGCCAAGGGACATGGAGCATATCCCGGCGGCCTGCTCGAACATTCGCTGAATGTTTACGACGCCGCTGTTGAGGCCCGTAAGGCTATGATTGTCCTGCGTCCGGACCTCGAAGACGACCTCAAAGCTGACAGTATTGCCATCGCTGCATTGCTCCATGATGTGTGCAAATCTGACCTCTACAGGCTCGTGAAGAAGAAACGCCGCAATGAAGTGGGGCAGTATGAGGAATTTGAGCAATACGAGATTCACGACGAGAACTTCCCTGTAGGCCACGGCGAGAAATCGGTGATACTCCTTCTTCAGTCGGGTCTCGACCTCAAAGACGACGAGATTTGCGCCATCCGCTGGCACATGGGGCCGTGGAATATGTCGGGTGATGATGAGAAATTCTACCGTCAGGCCGGAAAAGCAACCCCGCTCCAACCGCTCATCCATGCCGCCGACACATTGGCTTCGGCTATCATAGAGCGCCCCGGGAAAAAACTGTGAATTAAACGTGTGCTGATTATCAAACAGATGGCTGATTTGTTAAATTTTTCTTGAAAAAATCTTCAGAAAAATTTGGCGGAGACAAAAAAAGTTACTAATTTTGCAACGCAATTGAGAAAAGCACTTGCGAAAATAGCTCAGTTGGTAGAGCACGACCTTGCCAAGGTCGGGGTCGCGGGTTCGAGTCCCGTTTTTCGCTCCAATTATCTGACGCAGTCAGTAAACAATCGTCCGGGTGGTGGAATTGGTAGACACGCTACTTTGAGGGGGTAGTGGCCGTTGGGCTGTGTGAGTTCGAATCTCATCTCGGACACTTGAAAAATCCGCAAGAATCTGTTTTCAGATCTTTGCGGATTTTTTGTTTTTTATTCCATAGTCTGCAGTGAATGCCAATATTATTTGTTATATTTGTAAGTGATGATATTTGATCACTTATGAATGTATGAGGAAAGAAACTGCTAATATATTATCATTATTAGATAGCTATTCGTTGCCAACTCCAGAAGATATCGCGTTGAAGATTGCAGGAGATTTCAGACGACGCAGGATAGAAAAAGGAATAACGCGTGGGGCTATGGCTGAGAAATCTGGTGTTGCGATTGCTAATATTGCGAGATTTGAGCAAAAAGGTTTGATTTCGTTTGGACATTTGATCGAATTGGCTATTGCGCTTGGTTATAGCTCTGAGCTAAAAGCTATTTTTTCAGAACCCAAGTTCTCGACAATGGAGGAATTGGAGCAGATCAAAAGAAATGTCGGAAAGAAAAAAGCTTATTCAAGGAAGACTTATGATGAAAAAGATAGATAAAATATTGGTGAAATATTGCAATCATAAGGTAGGGGTTCTTTCGCTTACTCCTGATTCCCGTTATTGCGTATTTGAATATGATGCGATGTGGCTTGTAAATGGGTTCAGTATTTCGCCTTTGGAGTTGCCTTTGAAGTCAGGGATATTTGTGGCCAAGTCTGTCCCTTTTGCTGGAAATTTTGGTGTTTTTGAAGATAGTTTGCCGGATGGTTACGGCAGATACTTACTGCATAAGACGTTGGCAAGAGAGGGTATTGATGACAGATCTCTGTCGGCTCTTGATCGTCTGAGTCTTGTCGGTGATGGCGGCATGGGTGCATTGACGTATGAACCGGTAAGTGTGATGGGTGATAGAAATGAGATATCCGATTTTGATGTATTGCAGGAGAAGGCATTGGAGGTGCTGAGAGAGCGTCAGGACTCAGATGCCGGACTATTGCTATATAATAGTGGTAATAGTGGAGGTGCTCGCCCAAAGGCGGTCTACTCTGATGGCAGCGGACATTGGTTAGTTAAATTTCGTCATACATATGATCCGTTAGATATCGGTCTTCAGGAGTATAGATATAATGAAATTGCAAAAAAATGTGGAATAAATGTGCCTGAATTCAAGCTTGTCAATGGGAAATATTTTGCAACACGACGTTTTGATATAGGGTCAGACGGCAAAAGAAAACATGTGGTTACTGTTGGAGGTCTGCTTGGCGTTTCGTTGAGTGAACCGGTACTGGATTATTCCAATCTCCTGTCTTTGACCGGCTTTCTGACTCAAAGCGTGGATGAGGTAGAGGAAATGTATCGTCGGATGGTGTTTAACTATCTTATGGACAACAAAGATGATCATTGCAAGAACTTCAGCTTTATAGTAGATAAAGATCTTACCGGAGGTTGGCGGTGGCGATTGGCACCGGCTTACGATTTAACTCGTTGTTCTGGCGGTTATAATGGCGAACATGCGACTTCAGTCAATTGGAAAGGAAGACCATGTCTGGCCGATTTTATAGCTGTCGGTAGGAAAATAAAACTTAGTGAACAACGTTGTCGCGACATAATCTTTTTAATAAAAGATGCGTGTGGGAATGCAATAAAATATGATATTGAATGAAAAATTTGATGCTTATTATCTCATCTCAGAGGATTGACTTTTCCGGATATGTTGCCTTGTTTCACCTGACGGCGGTAGCAGAGATAGAATTTGGTGCATAATGCCGTGATGACGATTGCAGATGCTAAGTTCCACCACTCTGCCGTTCCATCGGCTACCCGTATGGCTCTGTCAATAATTGCTCCAAGCGACAAAATTGCAAGAACAAACCATATATTACGTCTGATTTTATTGTTTATCATCGTTGTAGAATTTTAAGTTTCTGTCCAATTAGACAAGACTTTTGTCAAATAGTTGCAGATGGCGATGAATTTTTTGCAATGCGGTTGTTCTTAATTTAGCGTCCTGCTGCGGATGAGGATTCGACATTAGCATCGGCATTGACAATTTTCTGAATGTCGCGTTTCTGTCGACCCCATTGCAGGTTATATCTGATCTGGATGAAAGGCATCGGAGCCATATCCAGACGGATGTGGGTGAGATTCTGATTATATGGGTTGAGCGACTGAGAGCCACGGTCGTATTTGGTGAACGGGCAGAGAGCGCCTGCGGTGAACTCCCATTTTTTCCAGTCGTAGCTGAGGGCAAGAATAGAAATTGACTCTCCCCATGAATAAGTCTCGCCCCATAGGTCTTTCTGTGATTTCTGATATTGTGCGGTGAGTGTGAAATTCCAATGCTGGGCAAGAAGAGTGATGTCTCCGCTCCAGTTATGATTGTAGAGTTTATATCCTGTCCCTTTCATTCGTTCGGCACGATATTGCAGGGTTCCGGTTGCCATAAGCCAGTTTGGAATGATCTCAATTTGTGGCGACAGGAAGAACGAAAGGTTTTGTAGTCCGTCGCTGTTTTCGTATGAGGTTATCAGGCGGTTGTCCTTCCAATAGAGAATGGGGGTGATTGCATCAGGGCTTGAAAAGGCGCGGATGCCGAATGAACCCATCACTCTCGGGAGGGTGAAGCTATAGCGGAATGTGAGCATGTAGGATGTGGATGGCTTTAGATCGGGATTGCCTATTGCCCACTGGATAGCATCGGTTTGCTGTGGCGCTATGTTTGTTTGCGACAAAGTTGGTGTCGACTGCCATGTTGAGAAATTAAGTCGGAATTGCGATTTGGTGTTCGGTTTATATGTGGCGGTTAACTGCGGACGCAGATTCCAGCTGTCGGTTCCTTGGTTGGTCTCGCGGAATTTGAAGGAAGTGTAGCTCGCTCCTAAACCGGCAGTGAGTGTCACCTTGTCAATACGTTGAAAAAATTCTCCGAAGAAATAAACACGATCTTGCCGTTGGTGGAACACTTCGCCTCCGAGATTCTCATACGTGGAGCGGTTGCGGTTTGCCGTATAGGACACCCCGGCAGTCAGACGGCTGTTCCGCCAGTTTTTGATATAGTCGGCTTCTATGCCATAAGCTTGATTATGATCTTTGATGGAGGTGTTCACATCGGTGATCATGTCGGATGTAGTGATGTCCTCTTCGGTGTATATGCGGTAGCTACGACCATTGTAGAGCGATGCGCTGATATCAACTGCAAGTAGTTGGTTGTGACTGAAATGCTGTTCAAGATATGCGCGTATGCTCGGAGTGAGGCCGTTTTTGCCCGAAAGGTCGCGAAGACGGATTGCAGCCTGGGAATCGTTTTGCGACATTATCCCTTCATACATGGATTCCTCAGGCCACTGCTTGAAGCCTTGGAGCGCGATCCAGAACACAGTCGTGTCGGGTTTGATATAGCTGTAGTCGATCTGTAAGCTCCCGATTGAGCCGCTCATGTAGCCTCCTGTCGGTGTCTCATTGCGTCTCAGCGATTGTCCGTCAGGAAAAGTGAACGTCTCACTGTATTCTCTGTGTGATCCGATCCGGTTAGTCATTTTATAGTTCGCACTCAGACCCCATTGTGAACGGCCGTTGTTAAGCTTGAGGGCTCCATTGTACGGTCCCCACGCGCAGTTAAGTGCCTGCATGCCCTGAGTCATGAGTGATCCTCCTCTTTCGGGATTGGTAACTACGAAATTGAGTACGGCATTGGCGCCGTTATATCTTAGTCCCGGATTATCGAGCCATTCAACTCGCCGGATTGTTTCGGGGAGCAGGTTGCGGACCTGCTCCATTGTAGCCTCCCGTCCGTTGATTCTGACTTGTACGCTCTCGCCGGATGATGTTATAGTACCAAGAACATCGTTGACATTCAGAGATGGGATCATTAAATTTCGGATCAATTGAATACCATCCTTGGAATGTTCCATCGCGCTTGCAGATGGATAGTACACATCCATGTCGGATTTACGTACCACCTTAGGTGCCTGCACAACTATCTCCTGTAGCTCTTGCGTTGCTATGGTGTCGGCCACTTCCTGAGCGGAAGCGAGCAGTGTCACAGAAAGAGTCAGTATTGGGCTTAGATATCTTTTCATCTGGCGTAAATTTTTGTATTGTCATTATTATGACGCAAGAAACTTACGTTTGTGACACTCCCTTAAAAAAATATGCAATCCGGTCCGGGCTCTGAGCTTATCTGGACGTTTCGAGGGTAACTATGCGGTTGGTCAGGGTGCGGAGATTGGCACGGAGGGACTCAAGTTTTTCTTCTGAGTTTTTGATGGCCGTGGCTACAGATTTGTCGGTGGCATACTGGCGGCGCAGTTCCTCGAGCGATAACTCCAGATCGGCAATCTCGTCCATGCAGTCCTGACGCAGTTCCATGGTGCGGCGCGAGTTGGCTGACTTCAATTGATCATACCCTGTCAGAATGCCGCGTCCTGGGATTTCTATTACAAAATCGGATGATGCGCCGGCTGCTTCCGAGTCAAGAGCTTCGATGGCCTTAAGTATTGGGCTATAGTCGCGCTTGGGATCGAGAGTGGATTTGATTGAGGTGATGAATGCGCGGTTGGTTAATTCCGGATCGTTGACCGCATAATTGATGCGCAGATCCTGTGGCACGAAGACATAGATGGTTATTTTGCCGTCGAGTCGATTGCGGTCAGTGGCCCACCATCCGGCACCGGTCAGCTCGTCGATGGCAAGCAGATAGTCATCGTAGGGTGAGTTGTAAGGCATGCCGATGTTTTGTGGCTGGAGAAATTCGTCGCCGTCGTTTCTGGAGATGAAGATGTCGTATCCGCCAAGTGATTCATCACCGCGTGCAGCGAAATATAGTGTGGTGCCGTCGGGTTGTAGGAATGGATAGTTGGCAGAGATACCCTCAAGAGCTTCGCCGAGAGATTGGGGCTGTTCCCATGTGCCGTCGGCTAAAAGATGGGATTCCACGAGTTGGCGGCCTCCATCGGATGTGGGACGGCTCCAGATCATTGTTTCCGCCGATTCTGTGACGTAAACGGTAGTGGAGTCGTCGGTGGCGAATCCTTCCGGCAGCTCTTCTGTTGAGGAAACATAGCCGGCCGGCGAAGAGAGCATATAGTTTAGGAAGAAGTCGCGCCTGTCAACGGTAATGGAATCTATGATCGCAATGTGTTCCACACGCGAGAGCATAGTTGATCCGATTTCTGCTTTCTGACGCAGATGTTCCATTTCGGGGGTAAGATCCCCATCGTCGCCAAAATCGTCGATGAGCTCAAGCGCTTTATCGAACTCATAGGCATCGAAAGCGGTGCGTGCCTGTTGCAGAATTTCCGTGGCCGAAGGTTTCTTAGCCTTGGCTTTAGCTTTCGGTTTGGCTGCGTTAGCCGTCATGATGGCGGATAGAGATATTATCAGTGTGGCTATAAGCGGAAAGTGTTTCATACGGGAGAAAAGATATGTGGAGTTTTATTTAAAACGTAAAAAATCGCCTGATGTTGCTGTAGGTGGTATTGTATCGGCTTGTTGTGTGGTTGTCGCCGGTGCTGTGGGTTTGACAGAGTCAGTCGGAGTGGGAGTGTCATTCTCCGCCTTTTTATGCCGCAGCAGAGGACGCATGAATGAGAAGAAACTATCGAAATCGCGTTTGAACATGATTCCTACGCCTTGGGTTGTCAATGCGCTCTTGAAGTAATAGTTCTGGTCGTTGTAGCGGTTATAGGCTTTGAGGCGTAGAGAGCCGCTGCGGTTAAGCAGATATTCAATGTCAAAGTCGCCGATGAACGAGTTATTGTTCATCGTTTTATCGCGATAGCCAAGGTTGCCGTTGAGCAACAGGCGGTTGTTCAGAAGATGACTTGATAAGGCAACGTCAAATTCCATGTCGGAGAAGTCGCCACGGTCACTGCGGAAATTAGGTGCTATCGCCCAGTTGTCGCTTAGCTGCCCGAGCATATTGCTCAGTTGTGAGGATATTGTGCCTGATGCCACAGACATGAATTCGTTTCCGCGTGTGGCATTCATATAGTCGGGGGTGTAGAAGCGGTTTAGCGCGAGCAGATAAATTATCTGACGACTCATCATTTCGTCTGTATTGATGATGCTGCGGACTTTGCGTTTGGTGTCTGAGGTCAATGTCGGCAGGTCAATGTCGAAACTGATTTCCGGCTGGCGCATATCCCCCTTGACTATCAGTAATGCGTCGACAGGTACGTTTGTGCGGTTCAGTTCTTTGTCCTCAAGGAACGACTCATCGAGATCCGTCAGATTGGCTTTAACCTGATATTTTGCTGTCAGATCAAGTTGGGCGGCATAGGGATCGCCATGGAATGCTATTGAGCTTCCGGGATTGATGGTGAAGTCCTTGATTATGATATCCTGAAGGGTGAAGTTATAATTGCCGCGGTCAACGGTGTATGTGCCGTTCATTCTGAGATCCTCGTTGGCGGAGTCGTAGATCATCCGTAGCACACCGTTGCCATATGCACGGATGCGGTCACCGCCTACCGGATCCATGACCAGAGTGATAAGCGCCTGCGGATTGATGTCGATATTGAAGTTCATCTTGTAGCCTGTGGGGGGGCCGTCGACATTGCCGTTGGCAAGTTCCCGTTTGATCTCTACGACTGCAGGTGGTGGAGCTGTAGCAGCGGCGATAGAATCTTTTAAGGCCTGATCACGGTCGCGGAAGGTGATGAATTTGTAGTCCTGTGCCGATAATGCGTCCGAGAGGACAAATGTGAATGCAGAGTTGGCAGCTGTCGACATGTTGACGGCGATATCAACCATACCGGGAACTCCGGTAACAGTTGCATTGCCGGTGCCGAATACACGTCCATACCATGGATGCTCGGTGTTTTCCTTGACATCGTAGACAAGCAGGTCGCGTGCATCTGTGATACGGAACTCAAAGCGTGGCTCTTTGAAGCATTTGTGTCGGACATATCCGTTTAGTCGTGCTTCGTGGCCGTATGCATCGTGAAGAGTCAGGTTGTCTATGTCGATCACGCCGGGACGCAGGCGGATGGAATCGGTGGTGGTGTATGTGCAGTTGGTGAATCCGAGTGTCAGGCTGACATCCTCGCCATAGATATCGCCGGTCATGTCAATCAGTTTGAACGAACCCCAGAGCCTTGCCTTGCCGGAAGCATAGCCTTTGACATCGGAAGCGAAGGCCGACATGTAGTGGCGCAGGAATCCGATCTCCAGACGGTCGGCATCGAATGCCATGTCAAGAGAATCGGCGGTTACGAATATCTCGCCATCCACATAAGAATGTCGTTCGTTGCGCTGCAATATATCAGCAAGAATCGACACAGATTTTCTGTCGTTGTGCCATTCCGAGCGCAATATGGCATCGCCGAGCAGGGAATTATTGTATGTCAGGCTCTTGACGCTTAATCCCGGGGTATAGGCTACGGGATCCGACGTCAGCACTTTTGTAGCGTAGAGCTTCCCTGTGACGTTGCCGCCGAACATCGCCGTCGGTATGTCGAGTGTTTCAAACACATAGTCGAGGTTAATGTCGTCGAGGGCTACGGTTATGGTATCTGTCGGGTTTTCTGACGCTCTGCCTCCAATGGCTATGGACTGGCGGTCGCGCCATGCCCGGAAGCCATCAACATCAATCTCTTTCCCTTCGATGGCTATAACCGCAGGATCGATGGTCCATATAGTGTCGTTGAACACTGCCTTTGACGGGTTGAAGCGCACGTCAGTGTGGAGCGCACCGTTTTCAGTGTTGCGGCTGAATATGGTGGAGATGTTGATGTCGCCGCTGAAATCTCTTTCGCGGTCTATTTTCCATTCAAGGTGAGAATCTACCTGATCGTTACCCACCTCGGCCGTTGTGATCACTGTTGCCGGGCCTTTTTTTGTCGGTAGGGTAGTGGTGAAATACATATATCCGCGTCCGGGGGAGGATATGGCGGTGTCGGCGGCCAATACTCCGGCTTGCAACGCTGTGTTCTCTATCAGTTTGTTACCTTGGAGAAGGTATGGAGCCGACAGGCGCAGGTCGATGGCCCTCATGGCGGAGTTGAAGCTACCGCCGATGCTGACAGGTTCTATTATCTTCACTGGCATCTTGGCCAACGGAGACAGCGGCTCAAGATCTTTGATGGTCACGGTGTAGGATAGGTGATTGTAGCCCGGATCCTCCGGTGTCGAAGCCGCCATGCCGTCGCCGGGGTGCTCGCCGGTGAGTGCCGGAAGCGTCTGGGCAATTATGCTGCGGCCAACCGGTACAAGTGTCGACATCTTGAACTTACCGGTCACGCTGGCATCGGCAATCTCGCTGCTCAGGCTTATGGTGTCAGCCTCTTCAGTGCGTATGGCTTTGACCATAACGTTGTCTATTTTAAGATCCGGATGCCCATGTCGGCTCATGGCGAAGCTCCTTATGTCAATGCGGCCCTCTATGTCATCTATGTTATGACCGCTGAGGGTGGCATCGGTCTGCATGGAGATCAATCGTTGGTCGTTTTCGGGCGATAATCCGAGCATGGTGAGATTGAGGTCGCGGATATCGGCGGAGAAATCAACGGATCGGTTGTCGCCGTCTATGATGGCTGACGCTTGGGCATCGGCATAGAGCAGCGCATTGTCTATGTAGACCGAACCTTCGATATGTCCATGGTCATTGCTTATGTCGGCGGTGAAGTCGGTGAGAGTCTGTCCATGGATAGTTGCGGACAAAATGTCCAGATGGGCTGTACCGTCAGGAATATTTTTCCCTCTGCGCACTATATCGAAATCCAAGTTGCCGTCCAGATCCGTTAGTGTTGACAGCTTGCTGTCCAGCCCTTTCATCAGTGCGGCTCCTGATAGATCCGTAATGCCGAGTTCTCCATTGATCCGTGCCGGGCCGTAGCCGTTCTTATTGTGGGTTCTTGAATATTCTGCCTGTGCATTTATGGATCCGGCTTCCGATGTTGTCAGGGAGGCATCGATCTCTCCGCTGAGCATGTCGCCGGTGAACGATGCTTTAAGATCCACATCTCCGAGATTCGACAATATCGTGCGCGTCTTTTCGTCAAGCGACGCGAAACGTAGGGCGGTTGCTACGGCGCGAGGCGCGTTGATGTGAGCTTCCAGTGCCGGTAGATCAACAGTCATTCCGTTGACCGACATTGTGTCGGCCATGCCATATATTTCGCCATGCAGTCTGATGTCGGCTCCACGGTCGCTCGAAAAATGCAGATCCTTGATTTCGATATGATCGGGATCGCCGATGGCGTGCATGTGGGCGGTGAACACCATGTCAACTCCATTGAGTTGTGGCACTAACGGCTCGATGTCAGTAGTGGCCAGATGGCTTCCGGGCGTCAGATGGATGTCGAACGGCATTTTTCTCCAATTTGCTTTCAGATCATCAAACCCGTCATAGGTCAATTTTTGATTGTTGATGGTGAGTCGTGACAGAGGCATGCTTAGTTGCAGGTTGGCAATCTCCAGCATCTGATTGCTGATATGGAACTGACCGCTTAGATTTGTCAGTGCCAGGCCACACTGTTCATTGAAAGCCAGACGTCGCAGATCAATGATGAAGTCATCGTTCTTGATCTGCGGCAGCTGAACGTCGGCACGCAGTCCGGATATCTCTATATGGTTCATATCGAAACCGGATTCTTTTGCCGGTTCCGACAACACGTTGTAGCTGACTTTCGAAGTGCGGATCACTACGGTGTTGATCCTGAAATCGAACTTTGTCGGGGGCTTGCTCTTATCTTTCGGCTTCAGAGCGTCAATGATTGGCTGGATATTCAGAGGCGACCCGATGGAATCGCGGTGGATGTCGGCTTGCATGCCGATGATTTCCGCGTAGTCCATCACTATACGGTCGTGAAACAGATAGTTCCAAAGGTTCAGACCGGCACCAAGACGTTGCACTTCGATGGCTTTCTTGCCATCCGATCCGTCGATCCCGACGCCATGGAGTGTGACGCGGTTGAACGGCGAGATCTGGACATATTCAATGTCAACGTCGACAGTCAGCAGACTTGTCAGTTCGACCTCAGCCTTATGGCACAGCCACCGCTGGACGGGAGGAAGCGACAGCGCAACATAGAGCGCCGCCGGAACCACCAATGCCAGCACTATCAGTGTGACTATGATCGAGCGGAGGATTTTATAAAACCGTTTCATCAGAACATCTGCGAAATTACAAATTTTTCGTCAAATATCCGATGCTTCAGGGGTCAACATCGTAATAAACTATCGCACCTTTCACCGCTTGCATCCCCGAGGCGTGCATCTCGACCAGAGTCTGGCGCATTATCTCCTTGACTTTCTTCATGGAAGCCTGAGTCTCTATTTTCAGCATCAATTTGCGGATATAGAGCGTCTGCACGCGTCCGACAGCCGGTTCCTCAGGCCCGAACACACGGTTGCCGAACAGCTCGCGAAGTCTGCGTCCGTAGGCCGTGGCAAGCTCATCAATCAGATGGCGGTCACGGTGTTTGATGTAGATATTGATCACTCGTGTGAACGGCGGATAATTGAATTTCCGGCGCTCTTCCACCTCTGTGTCGTAGAATCCGTTGTAGTCGTGGTTGGAAATGAATCCGAACAGTGGCAGATCGGGCTGCGAGGTCTGCACGGCCACAATTCCGCGGCTGTCGCGGCGTCCGGCGCGTCCGGCCACCTGCATCATCATGTTGAACGCACGTTCCGAAGCTCTGAAATCGGGTTGATTCACCATCGCGTCGGAATTGACAATGGCCACCGTGGCCACCCGGTCAAAATCAAGACCTTTTGTCACCATCTGCGTACCTACCAGAATGTCAGCTTTCCCCTGCGAGAAATCAGTGATTATATTCTCGTAACCATCCTTGTTACGGGTCGTGTCGAGATCCATACGCAACGTCCGGGCTCCGTTGAACGCCTCTCCAATCTCGTCGGTCATGCGCTCAGTCCCGTAGCCGTAGGTCTCTATCGCCGGCTCATGACATGCCGGACACTCCACCGGCTTGGGATACATAGCTCCGCAGTAATGACACACGAGCCGGTCGATCCGTTTGTGATATGTCAGCGTGACGTCGCAATGTTCGCACTTAGGTGTGTAGCCACACATCTTGCACACGGCCACCGGAGCATAACCCCTGCGGTTGAGAAACACTATGGCCTGTTTGCCGTTATCCACAGCCTCATGCACCAGATCGATTGTCTGTTGCGACAGTGCCCCGCGCATCGTCTTGCGTTTGCGCGACAAGGCGGTGTCTATTATCCTGATCTCAGGTAATTCAACTCCCGAATATCGCTCGCTTAGTGTCACGAGTCCGTAGCGTCCCGTCTGGGCCTTGTAATAGGTATCGATAGCCGGCGTGGCACTCCCTAGAAGCACTTTGGCTCCATGCATCCGTGCAAGCACCATAGCCGTGTCTCGGCCATTGTAGCGTGGTGCCGGATCCTGCTGTTTGTAGCTCGGCTCATGTTCCTCGTCAACGATCACCAGTCCGAGCGAGGCAAATGGCAGGAATAAGGACGACCGGGCCCCGATCACTACCATCGGCTCATTGCCCGACAGCACCTTGCGATATATGTCGACTCGTTCGTTGTCTGTGAATTTTGAGTGATAGATCACCACCTTTTCGCCGAACACGCGTTGCAGACGTTTGGTGAGCTGGGTGGTCAATGCTATTTCCGGAACCAGGAACAATGCCTGCCGACGTTGTTTCAGCACGTAATCTATCAGGTGGATATATATCTCCGTTTTGCCGGAAGATGTCACTCCGTGGAGCAACGTGACATCTTTTTCAAACCATGACCTGTGGATCTCTTTCAATGCTCGGTCCTGGGCATCGCTGAGGGTCGGCAATTCTCCACTGACTGTGCCGTTGAATTGAAACCGGTTGATCTCTTTCTTGTAGAACTCCACTATGCCTTTGTCGGCGAGCTGTTTGAGCACCGTCCGGGGTACGCCGCTACGTTCCATCAGTTCCTCCTGGCTGACCTCTTTCATTTCCGAAGTCCGCTGCATGAAGCTCGATAGAGCCACAAGGGTCTGCAACGTCTGCTGTTGTTTGACCTGAGCCTTCGTTTTTATCTTTTCAAAGGCTTCGCGCAGACTTTCGTTATCCCCCTGTGGCATTGTCAGTCTGACGTAGGTCACCTTCCGTGACCGGTATCGCTCCACGAGCTTTTCGGATATGATCACGGCGCCCTTTTCCAGCATGGCAGTGGCTATGGCACCTACGCCGTTGAAACCGGTCGACTTTTCAATCTCCGAGATCTTCATTCGTCCCTCCTCATGGCTCAGCACCTGCAAGATGATCGTCTCGCGTTCTGTGAGTTGCACATCTTCGGGATCGAAATCAGGGTTAGCTTCTATAAATGTCTCGCTCTCCACCTTCAATGCCGCTGGCAGAGCGGCGCGCAGCACATCTCCGGCGGAACACAGATAATAATCCGCTATCCAGTTCCATAATTGCATCTGCGGCCTACGTATGATCGGTTGGTCATCGAGCGTGGAGACTATCTCTTTCACGTCATAGTTCCCTTCCGGTGGCGTGTTGCCAAGCTCGGTCACGATTCCGGTGTAGAACTTTCTCCTGCCGAATGGCACCAGTACGCGATGTCCCGGTTTCACTCGTCCGGCCATTTCCGTCGGCACGGCGTAGGTGAAGGTCGATTGCAATGGCAGCGGCAGAAGTATCTGTGCGTACAGGCTCATCTATCAGCGACGTATTTCAGTTGGCAACCCTTTCTCTTTCAGATAGAAATATCTCCATAACGGAGCGAGCATGAGCGATTGTTTCATATCATCGTCCATCATCATCTCCAGAAGTTCTTCGCGGCTCAATGTCAGAGGGGTGACCATCTCTGTCGGATCCAGATGCTGTTCCTGCGTCAGTTCAACGCCCTCGGCAAGATAGCAGTAGGTCAGATTATTGGTGGTCGAGGGGTTGCCGGAGATCACGCATTGGAGTGTCCATTTGCCTCCCGTATAGCCTGTTTCTTCAGCAAGTTCACGTCGGCCGGCTGCCTCCGGATCCTCTCCCGGCTCTACAACGCCGGCACACAGTTCCGTCGACATAACGCCAAGACCGTGGCGGTATTGGCGCACCATCACGTAGCGGCCATCCTTTGTGACCGCTATCACATTGACCCACGAAGGATATTCAAGCACGTAGAATTCCGGATTCACGCGCCCGTCGGGCAGTTGCAATGCATCCTTACGGGCTGTAAGCCATGGTCGTCGTATCAGATATTCGCTCGACAGGATCTTATATTGCCGGGCTTCGTCGTTTTCTTCTTTCATATTACAAAAGTAGCTATTTTTATATGAAAATTTGGGCTGGCCGGGATATTTTATGTAATTTAGCATTCAGAACTCAATAATCAATACCCTTGAAAATGAAAATTGAAAAATCAACAGTGGCTTCGCCCAAAGGCGACATCACTCTCTTCACGCTGACAAATGCCGAAGGCGCCCAGGTGACTCTCTCAAGCCTCGGAGCCGGAATCGTCAGTGTCAAAGTCCCCGACAGCAAAGGCAACTTTGCCGATGTCGCTCTTGGCTACGCTGATCCTGCCGACTATATTGCCGACGGTCCTTGTGCCGGTAAAGTCCCCGGACGTTATGCCAACCGCATCGCCGGAGGCAAGCTCCGCGTCGATGGACGCGACTATCAGCTGGCCATCAACAATGGCCCTAACGCTCTTCATGGCGGCCCCGAAGGCTTCCAGAATCAGATTTGGAAAGCGCGTGTTGACCACGATGACGATTCCATCGTTTTCTCGCGTGTCAGCCCCGATGGCGAGGAAAACTATCCCGGTAAACTCGATGTCGAGGCGCGTTACTCGTGGAGCGATGATTGCACTCTCGCTTTGGAGCTGACAGCTACAACATCGGCTCCGACAGTGGTCAATCTGACTAACCATTGCTACTGGAACCTCGATGGAAACAACTCCGGCTCTGTGCTCAATCATAAACTATGGATTGGCGCACACCGCTATCTCCCCACCGACGATACCCTTATTCCGACCGGTGAGATGGCTCCTGTCGAGGGTACGCCGATGGACTTCACCACCCCCAAGGTTATCGGTCGCGATATCAAAACCGATTTCCCTGCTCTAAACTATGGTAAGGGCTACGACAACTGCTGGGTGGTCGACGGATTTAAGAAAGACCACTTGAAACACGTGGCCACGCTTGAAGCTCCGCTATCAGGACGTATCCTTGAGGTTCTTACAACTCAGCCTGCCGCTCAGGTCTACACCGGTAACTGGCTTGCTGGATCGCCTCTCAACAAGGATGGACGTTCCTACGATGATTATGATGGTGTCGCAATCGAGTGCCAGTCTATGCCCGATTCCCCCAACCATGCCGATTTCCCTACGACTCAGTTGTATCCCGGCGACATTTATCAACAGACGATCGTGTTCAAATTCAAAACAAAATAAATCTTTTTTTCAACAATGAAACCAACTCTTTTTGTTCTTGCAGCTGGCATGGGCAGCCGTTACGGAGGTCTCAAGCAGCTCGATGGCCTCGGCCCCAACGGCGAGACTATCATGGACTATTCTATCTATGATGCTATCAAAGCCGGTTTTGGAAAAGTAGTTTTCGTTATCCGTAAGGATTTCGAACAGGATTTCCGCGAGAAGATCCTCTCAAAATATGAAGGACACATCCCCGTTGAGGTTGTTTTCCAGTCTATCGACAATCTCCCCGAAGGCTACACATGTCCTGCCGACCGTTCAAAACCATGGGGTACCAACCATGCTGTTCTGATGGGTAAGGATGTGATCAAGGAACCGTTTGCAGTTATCAACGCCGACGATTTCTATGGCCGCAATGCCTTTGAAGTTATTGCTAAGGAACTTTCGCGTGAGCGCGACCGCAAGGGCGACTACTGCATGGTAGGTTTCCGTGTCGGCAACACTATGACCGAGAACGGATCCGTGGCTCGTGGTGTATGCTCCACTTCAGAGGATGGTCTGCTGACTGGCGTTGTTGAGCGCACTGCCATATCCTACGATCCTGAGCATCGTATCGTGTTCACCGACGAGAACGGACAGGTGCAGACTCTCGCTCCCGAGACTCCCGTATCAATGAATCTCTGGGGATTCACTCCCGACTATTTCGATTATAGCGAGCGCGAATTTAAGAAATTCCTCGACAAGGATATCAATACTCCCAAGTCGGAATTCTTCATTCCCTTGTGTATTGACACTCTGATCCACAACGGAGAGGCAACAGTCAAAGTCCTCGACACCGATTCAAAATGGTTTGGCGTGACTTATGCTGCCGATCGTCCTGGTGTGGTTGAGAAATTTGCTCAGCTCCATACCGACGGAACATATCCCGAGCGTTTATTCTGATCCCGACAACTTATAACGCAATGAAAAATAGCGAAACTTGCCGATATCGGCAAGTTTCGCTATTTTTGTATCCAAATCTTGATGATCCCTTGCCGATAACTTTGTGCGCCGGCAGATTCATACAGAATAATAGGTTGTTAAGACACAGCCATAAAACAGACACTTGTAAAAATGGATTATATCTCAGTTAAAGAATGGGCACAACGCCATGATGTTTCGGAACGGACTGCCAGAAATTATTGTGCCCATGGTAAGTTGGAAGGTGCATATATGGTTGGTAAGACATGGAATGTACCATCTGACGCAGAATTGCCGCAGCGTAAGATCAGTGGTAAGAAATCCCCACTCCTGACTATGCTCCGTGAACAGATGTCTGGGAAAATGAAGGGTGGGATTTATCATCGTGTGCAAGTTGATCTGACATATAATTCAAACCATATTGAGGGCAGTAGGCTGACACACGATCAAACGAGATACATATTCGAGACAAATACTGTTGGAGTTACGGATGTCTCTGTGAATGTGGATGATATTATTGAGACAACAAATCATTTTAGAGCCATAGATTTTGTAATATCAAAAACGGATGGAAGGCTTACGGAGTCGTATATAAAACAGCTTCACTATATTCTGAAATCAGGTACTTCCGATCAGCGGAAGAGCTGGTTTAGGGTAGGAGACTATAAGAAATTACCAAATGAGGTTGGCGGTAATGATACTGTGGAACCGGAGGATGTTCATCAGGAGATGAAGACCCTGCTTAAGGAATATAATGAAAAGAAAAGGCCTTCTTTTGAGGATATTATAGACTTTCATCATCGGTTTGAGTCCATACATCCTTTTCAGGATGGCAACGGACGTGTCGGACGTCTGATTATGTTTAGGGAATGTCTACGTCATGGTTATGTCCCTTTTATCATTACCGATGATGTGAAGATGTTCTATTACAATGGACTGCGGAATTGGCCGGCCATTAAGGGGTTCCTGCTTGATACTTGCTTGGCTGCGCAGGATAATTTTAAATTGCTTCTGGATAAGTTCCGCATACCCTATGATGATTGAGGGCGTTATTTGGTCCAGAACCCTCGGGTGAACAGGATCAGCACAGTAAACAGCTCCAGACGCCCTATAAGCATGAGCATCGACAGCACCCATTTACCGGAGGCCGGTATGATGTCGAAACTGCCACCATATCCCGTCACGCCGGCACCGAAGCCCGTGTTGCTGACGCAGGAGAAGGCCGAGAAGAAGGAATCGATCAGAGGCAATCCGGTTGCCGTCAGGATAATGCCGCCGACCATTATTACTATCACATAGATACAGAGGAATGCGATCACTTTCGACACTATGTCAGGCGATACAACCTTATGATTGATTCTGACCGAGGTGATTGTGTTGGGGTGGATACACCGGTATAGCTCGTTGCGTGAGTTCTTGACCAGAAAAAGCATTCGGTCAATCTTGGCACCGCCACTCGTGGAGCCGGCACACGAACCGGTGAACATCAGCACGAACATCAGTGCCAGGATAAATGGACCCCAGTTCTCGAAGTTGCAGACTGAAAGTCCGGTCGATGTGATCGTTGAGATTATCTGGAACAGGGGATAGATCGTGACATCGCGCCAGTCGTTGACCTGTCCGCGGTGGATGATGCTCAGAACGAAACACACGAAAAAGAATGCTATCAATGCCACGTATGCCCGGAACACGTCGTTCTTGATCAGACTCATTGGCTTGCCTTGCAACGCCTTATAGATAAGAGCGAAACTCGTACCGCCAAGAAACATGAATATCGTGACAACGATCGTCGTGTAATCTGAATTATAGAATGCGAGTGAGGAATCTCTGGTGGAGAACCCTCCGGTCGATATGGTGGAGAATGCATGGCAAATGGCATCGTAGAGTGACATGGGGCCTACCCATAGAAGTATGATCAGCATTGCCGTCAAAAGAAAATATAGTCCCCATAGACTTTTTGCCGTCTGGCTTACTCGCGGACGGATCTTGTCGTGGGTTATGCCCGTAACCTCCGCATTGAACATCTGCATGCCACCCGAATGGTTGAGCATCGGGATAACGGCCAGGGTGAACAGTATTATTCCCATGCCGCCAAGCCATTGCATCAGGCTGCGCCACATGTTGATCGACTTGGAGTAGTGTTCCACTGATTCCAGAACCGTGCAGCCGGTTGTTGTGAACCCCGACATCGATTCAAAGAATGCCGAGCTCACGTCGACTCCGTTCTCGCATAGCAGAAACGGGATCATACCGAAGATCGAGAACATGACCCAGACAAGGGCTGTCAGCAGGAATCCCTCGCGTTTGCCCATCCCTTCGCCTCCGTGGCGAAGGAGAAAGGTGAGTGCCAGTCCGGCCACTGCTGTGCTGCCTGTGCCTATGGCGAATGCCATGAAATCGCTTTCGCCGTAATATGCCGCCGTGGCAAGAGGTATGAGCATGAAACCGGCCTCTATCATCAGAAGCCAGCCTATAACACGGAATATCAGGTTGAAATTGATATGTCGGTATCTTGACATTGAGCTGATTTTACTTATTGCAAATTGACCATCGGTCGTTTAGTTGAATAGTCGCTCGATCTTGTGGATTACTCCCGACAGACAGAACACAACCACATGGTCGCCGGCCATGATCTGTGTGTTACCGCCAACGAGCATTCCCTTGCCGTCGCGGATAAGTCCGGCTATCGTCATGTCGCGGTTCAACGACAGGTCTTTAACCGCGCCTCGGGTTACTTTGGCTCCTGGCTTGACCTCGATTTCTGCAACGTCGGCATCGGCAAGTGCCATGAATTTCGACGATTCCGAATCTTCGTCAAGCAGCATCTGGAATATCCTTCCGGAGGCAAGCAGTTTTTTGTTGATCGTTGTGCCTATGTTGAGGTTCTCTGCCTCGCAGATATATTGGATATCCTCCACTTCGGCCACGGTTTTGTGAACGCCGCTCTCCTTGGCTGTCAGCGATGTGAGTATGTTGGTCTCGGAGCGGTCGGTCAATGCTATGAACGCGTCGGTTTCCTCTATGCCCTCTTCGCGAAGTATCTCTATGTCGCGTGCGTCAGCGTGGATCACGTCGGCTTCCGGACACAGCTCGGTCAGTCGGGTGCAGCGCGATCTGTCGAGTTCTATGATGCGGAATCGGTAGCGGTCGCCGGCCATGGCTATGAGGCGGACGGCGATCCGGCTGCCACCCATGATGACGACTTTCCGTATGTCTACCTCCGTTTTGCCACATTTCTCGCGCAGGTCGTCAACTCCGTCGCGTGTCGTGGTCACGTAGATTATGTCTCCGGGGCGGATGTAGTCGTTGCCTCGTGGAATGATGGTCTCGTGATGGCGTTTGATGGCCGATATGTGGAATTGGTGTGTGACGCTTGACAGATCTTTGAGCTGGGTGTTGGCCAATGGAGCCGTTTCGCGGATCTTTACGCCTACAACAATCAGTTGTCCTTCGTGTAGTTCGAACCAGTTTCTGACCCAGTTGCGTTGCAAGGCTTTGAGTATCTCTTTGGCTGCCAGATATTCCGGATAGATCATCACGTCTATTCCTTGATTGCGGAAAAACTGGGTGTTTCCGTCGCGCATGAACTCATAGTTGTCTATTCGCGCCACGGTTTTCTTGGCTCCAAGGTTCTTGGCCATCGTACACGCCACAACATTGGTCGTTTCCTCGGGGGTGACGGCTATGAACAGATCGCATTTTCCGGCACGGGCTTCACGGAGTACATCGAATGATATTGGTGAGCCACGCAAAGTCAGCAGATTGCATGTGGCGTCGATCTGTGCAAGGCGTTCGCCGTTGGTGTCTATCAGGGTGATGTCCTGATTCTCACGAGATAACAGCTTCGCCAGATGGGTGCCTACTTCGCCGGCACCGGCTATCACGATCTTCATTTCACAATGGTTTTAATAGCGTTGTAGATTGCGTCTGAATCCATTCCGGCAAGATGATGCAGCTGATCCACCGTGCCTTGGGGGACAAACTGGTCTGGGATGCCTATGCGGCTCACACGGTTGCTGTAGTCATGATCCGACAGCCATTCTATGACCGCGGTCCCGAGGCCGCCGCGACGCGCTGCGTCCTCTACCGTGACGATCGGCATGCCGCTTTCGCCTATGCGTGTCAGTATATCTTCATCTATGGGCTTCAGGAAGATCATGTCGTAGTGTGCTACGCCGATCCCTTCCGCTCTGGCTTTCTCCGCTGCTTTGCTTGCTTCCGATGCTATCGGGCCTATGGTAAGCAATGCTACATCTTTCCCTTCTGTCAGCTGTTCGCCTTTGCCTATGGGAAGTGCGTTCATCGGTTGTTGCCAATGCACTATCTTCCCGTTGCCGCGTGGATATCGGATGGCCCACGGACCTGTGGTGCCTTCCGAGAGTGCCGTTTTCATTAGATGGCGCAGATAGATCTCGTTGCGTGGTGAGGCGATGGTCATGCCGGGGATGTGGCTGAGATAGCTCAGGTCGAATGCTCCGTGGTGGGTTGCTCCGTCTTCCCCGACTATTCCGGCGCGGTCTATTGCGAAGACTACCGGCAGACTGTGCAGTGCGACGTCATGGATTATATGGTCGTAGGCGCGCTGTAGAAATGATGAATAGATGGCCACAACCGGTCGTTTGCCATCCTTGGCCAATCCGCCGGCGAAAGTGACGGCATGCCCTTCTGATATGCCTACATCAAATGTTCGGTCGGGCATCGCTTCCAGCATCTTCGACATGGAAGTGCCGGAGGGCATTGCCGCTGTGATACCTACTATATTTTCGTTCTCTTTGGCAAGTTCTACGAGTGTCTCGCCGAAAACATCCTGATATTTTGCCGGTTTATCGCCGGGGGCGGCTTTGATCAGTTCGCCATTGTCCGGATTGAATAGACCGGGAGCGTGCCAGTGGGCTGGATCAAGTTCGGCCGGACGGTAACCGCGTCCTTTGACGGTTCGCAGATGTAGGATCCTTGGACCGCTCATCTCTTTTATATCGTTAAGAATTCGGATGATTCTTGGCAGATCGTGGCCGTCGAATGGCCCGAAATATCTGATATTGAGCCCTTCGAAGATGTTCTGTTCGCGGCTTATCAGCGATTTGAGGCTGTTGTTGAAACGCAGGACACGGCCGCGGTTCTTGTCGTTGAACAGATGCGCTTTTTTCATGAACCGGTATGTCCGGTAGCGCAGGTTATTATAGCTTTTGGATGTCGTAAGATGAGCAAGATAGGAGTTGAGCGATCCCACGTTGCGGTCTATCGACATATCGTTGTCGTTGAGGATGATCAGCAGGTTGTTGGCCGAGTTGGCGGCATTGTTGAGACCCTCGAATGCAAGACCGCCGCTGATGGAGGCGTCGCCGATCACGGCTACAACATGACGTCGCGGTTCGTCATGGTTGAGAGCCGCCGCTACCGACATTCCCAAGGCTGCCGAGATGGAGTTGGAGGCATGGCCGGCAGCGAAGGTGTCATATTCGCTTTCGTTCGGATTCGGAAAGCCGCTCAGTCCGCCCAGACGGCGGTTGGTGTGGAATCGCTTGGCGCGTCCGGTGAGTAGTTTGTGCCCGTAAGCCTGATGACCCACGTCCCAGACTATTCTGTCGTATGGGGTATTGAAAACATAGTGGAGTGCCACGGTAAGTTCAACCGAACCCATCGACGAGGCGAAATGACCTGGATTCTTGCTGAGGGCGTTGATCAGGAAATCGCGGATCTCGCTGCACACCTCCGGCAGCCGGTCCTGTGGCAGTTGACGGAGATCCGACGGACTGTCTATATGCGAGAGCAACGGATAGCGCACCTCGTCGAGACTCTGCACTGATTCGTCAGCCGGGGCAGTGAGGATTATCGATTGCGGTTTCTTATTTTCCATTGCGGAAATATTTTTTATACAGCGGCACGAATACTATGATTCCCGACGCTATGATCCAAAAAATGGTCTTCAATGTGACAGGCTGACTCGCGATAAGAAGATAGCATAACACTGCCCATAGCAGTGCCACGCAAACCATCCGGAATATTACAGCCTTGTTCATACTGATCGCAAATTTACAAAAATTCAATTATTCCACCAATTTATCGAGCATCCGGATTGCCATGATCAAGGCTGTCTGTGACGCGCGGTCTATTACGCGGCTGCGGTTGCCGGGGAAGTGGTAGGTCTGGCTGATGGTGGTGCCATCGCGCTTGGCAACGGCGATACAGACTGTCCCTACCGGCTTTTCTGCGGTGCCGCCTCCGGGGCCTGCTATGCCGCTGGTGGCCATCGCGATATCTGATCCAGTGGCGCGGCATGCTCCTGCCGCCATCTGTTCCACTACGGGAATGCTCACGGCGCCATGTTCTTTTAATGTTTCGCCATCAACGCCAAGCACCCTTTGCTTCACGTCATTGCTGTAGGCTACTACGCCGCCGAGCATCGCTTCCGAGCTTCCGGGTATGGAGGTGATCAGATGCGCTATATTTCCGCCTGTGCAGCTCTCCGCTGTGCTGACTGTTTTTCCTGTTGAGATCAGTTTTTCGAGCAGGATCTCAGCCGGGGTCTTGTCGCCGTCATAGAGGAAGTTGTCGCCGCATAGCCCTATGAGTTCGGAGGCATATTCTGCCGTTTCGCGCTCTATCAGTTCTGAGTCGCGGTGGTGGCCGTCGAGTCGCAGTCTGATGATCCCCGGCTTAGGTAGATAGGCTAAATGAAGATAATCGGGAAGCGCGGTTTCCCATTCTTCAAGCCGCATGGCGAGGGCTGATTCGCTGATCCCTTCGGCTATGATGGTGTGATGAGCTACCGACATTTCTGTCTGGTATTTTTTTAGAAGCTGGGGAAACACTTCGCTTGTAAACATCTCCTGGGTCTCGAACGGAACGCCGGGCATGGCGACGAGTGTCTGACCCTCGCGTTCGAACCACATGATTGGAGCCGTGCCTACACGGTTCTGGATCACTTTGGCTGTGCTTGGCACTATGGCTTGCCCTTCGGTCAGTACGTTTATCTTGATGCCGCGACGACGGAAGATCTCAAGCACGTTTTCAAGCACATCTTTCCGTTTGATCATCTCGCCTCCGAAATAGTCGCGCAACACTGATTTGGTGATGTCGTCCTTTGTCGGGCCGAGGCCACCGGTGGTCAGCACCACATCCGATGATTCAAATGCGCGGTCTATCGCTCGGCGTATCTGCTTTGCATCATCGGCAACCGTCTGCACGTCGTTCACTTCCCATCCGTAAGGTGCTATATGCCGGGCTATGAAGCCGCTGTTGGTATCGGTGACCTGGCCGATCAGCAGTTCGTCCCCGATAACTATGACTGAGGTTTTCATATCTGTACTCTTGCAAACGGCACTTCGTCGTAGCCGCAGAATTGTTTGTCGAGATATTTGAAATAACCGGCTATCGCCACCATGGCGGCATTGTCTGTAGTGAATGCGCGTTCCGGTATGAATGCGCGCAGTCCGTGTCTGTCGCAGTAGTCGGCTATGGCTTGGCGTACTCCGGAATTGGCTGAGACGCCGCCACCTATTGCAACTGTTTTTACCCCGGTTTGTTTCACGGCTTTATCCAGCTTGTCGAGCAGTATGTCAATGATCGTACGCTGCAACGAGGCCGCCAGATCTGCGCGGTTTTTTTCTATGAATTCCGGGTCGGTTTTAAGCGCGTCGCGCAGGGTGTAGAGGAAGCTGGTCTTGAGTCCTGAGAAGCTGTAGTCGAGGTTGGGTATGTGGGGCTTGGCGAATTTGAATTTTTTCGGATCGCCCTCTTGCGCCAGTCGGTCTATGTGGGGGCCGCCGGGATAGGGGAGGCCCATCACTTTGGCGCACTTGTCGAAGGCTTCACCGGCGGCATCGTCGATCGTGGCTCCAAGAATGGTCATGTCGTTGTAGTTCTTCACGAGCACTAACTGGGAGTTGCCGCCTGAGATCAGCAGCGTCAGAAACGGATATTCCGGTACGGCATCATCGGCTTTGCGGCGTATGAAGTGGGAAAGGACATGTCCGTGAAGATGGTTGACATCAACTATCGGACATCTCAGTCCCAGCGACAGTCCTTTGGCGAATGAGGTGCCTACCAGAAGAGATCCTAACAGACCGGGCCCTCGGGTGAAGGCTATTGCGGAGAGTTCGTGTTTGTCAACTCCGGCGCGGTCAAGGGCTGCTTTGACCACTGGGACTATGTTCTGCTGGTGGGCTCTGGATGCCAGTTCCGGAACTACACCCCCATACTCTTCGTGAACGCTTTGGGAGGCTATCACATTGCTTAGTAGTATCCCGTCGCGGATCACTGCTGCTGATGTATCGTCGCACGACGATTCTATACCGAGGATTGTTATATTGTCGCTCATCTTTTCAGTTTCTTGTCTGACTCTTATTCTGCTGCAAATTTAGTCATTTTTTGTAATGTCTGATCCAGTCTATCTCCATTTTTACAGGTAAGGTTGACGGATCTGCCTTTCCAACCCAGCTGCCTTGAATCTGCATGTCGATCAGCAGATACATCGGAAGGTAGTAGGGATACTGCCCCGGGATTGAGTCGATGCGTGGATAGCGGAAGGTTTCCTCGCCGTTGAGATGGAACACTAAGGCTTCCGGAAGGATATCGACTCCGAAAACGTTCCAGTCGTCCATTTTGATCTGCGCGGTGCCGAAATGTGGAGGATTGTTTTCGCCACCTTCATAGAGCGTATAGATCGAATGCACGGTCTGATAGGCTATGGTGTCGTAATTCAGATGTTCCATCATATCTATCTCGCCACCCTTTGGCCAGCCGTATTCAACCGTGTCGGCTGGGAGCAGCCATATCGCCGGCCATGCTCCTTGGGCGTTCCCTAATCGGGCCTTCACCTCTATGCGGCCGGGTTCAAACTGGTGTTTCCCTTTGCTCCAGATGCCTCCGGTGAGGAACCGGGCCGTGTCAGCCTCCAGATTGCTGTTGTTGACACCGCGGAGTGTCAGGATGCCGTCGTTGATAGAATAGAGGCTGTCATACGATGCCATGTGGCGGTTCCAGTCCGCTCCGCCGCGTGGAATTTTCGACCAGATGCTGTCATTGAGTGTCGCGTTGTCAAAATCTTCGCTCCAGACAAGTGTCCACCCGTGCGTGTCGCGGCTTGTCATCGACAGCGCCGTTGCAAGGAAAATTGCGAGAACGGCAAATATACGGATCGGTCGGTTTATTGTTTTTTTCGTTTTCATATTGTTGGATTTTTTGTAATTTTGAGGATTAAACATTAAACTGATTTAAAATCACTTCACTATATGGGATTTATTGATCGAATTTTTAATGGCGGCGATGACGATGATGAATTCTACTATGAACTCCATTGTCCGAGATGCGGAAGTGACAATATCTGGACTGAACGTCTCGGGTTCAGTTGGAGCGATGCTTTTTGGGGAAACATTATCTTTGGAAAGCATGGATGGCTGTTCGGTTTCCGCAACAGAGGCAAGATCGAGCACCAATGTCTGCATTGCGGCTACACTTGGCGTGAAGACTGACCATCTGGAATGATAGTGGTATGCTCATGCTTACTAAAGCCTATAGCTCTGATTCCTCCCGTCTCTCAGATCAACCTCTCTCGGTTCTGCTTGCAAAGTTACGGCTAAATTTCGGCGTTTGCGTGCTTTTCTGCGCTTTTGTCCATCAAAATTCCCCAACTCTCCCGCTCTGACCACTCTCTAACTCTCCCACTCTCCCACTCTAATAACTCTCCAACTCTAAAAAAAAAGACCGGCATTGCCGGTCTTTTTTCATTTTACAGTATCGTTATCTCGTCAAGGAAGAACCAGCACGGATTGCCCACGCCGTAATGCCAGCCGGGGCACTGCTTCATACCTTCTACAGCGACTTTTATATAACGGGCTTTCTCAGGAGTTGTAAAAGTTTCAACAACATTGACAAACTTCACTTTACCATCCTGGTCATCAGTAAGCTCATGCTTCGGTTGCGCTCTCCAGTTCTCACCGTCGTCGCTCAATAGATAAGTGACCGATTTCGGTTGGAGAATCCATGCGCCGATTTGATGCAGGAAGTCGGTGTCTATGCTTTTTATCTCGGTCAGATCTCCAAGATCCACGGTGATATCCACATCTTTTCCTTCCCAGCCGATCCAGCTGTCTTTGTAGCTCATGCCGCCGAACAGCCCGTCCGCCAGCGATGGACCTCCGATTTTGTCATAGGGGGCAGGCAGCGGTGTCGAGAATGTGATCTCTGCACCCTCGGCAAGGTTTTTCTCGCTGCGAGGCAGGTAACGCGAACGGTAAAGATCCACATACTCCTTGGGTGAATTGCTGCGTTCGTTGATGGAGGCAAGGCCATATCGGGCTGCTCGTGTCTCGAATGTGTCAAGCATGTTTTTCAGACGATCTACATTCTTGTTGGGTATCGTACGCTCGATCTCAAGCTCGCTGTATTGCAGTGAGAGACGCGAACGCTGCACTCTCGCCAGCAGTGCCGAATCCCCTTTTACCGATTCTTCCGCCTTGTCAAACAGCTGGTTGTATGTGCGGCGCAGTATCGGGTTGAGCATCCCGTCTTTGTGTGTCGCAGGTGAGTCGTAGATCCACAGGGGTATTCTGCTTCCCAGCAACGCGCCTTGCATCAGCTTGAGATATTGGTCGATATAAGGAGCGGCCGCACCATAGTAACCGGTGAGGAACGTGTTGGTCAGTGAATCTACGTCGGCATCTGCATTCCACATCAGTTTGTTGACCAGATAGCAGCGCAGCTCGGTCATATCGCCACCGCGGACGTTGCCGTTGCAGTTGAACAGCATCTTTGCGTTGTGGTCACGGAATGTCTGGATATTGGGCTGCATGATGTGGAAGTTGGGGAATGGAGTGGCAAATCCGTCGCAGTTGATACCATAATCCCACAGAAAGAAGTTCTCCGACATCTTCGACCATCCATCAAGTGCCTTGAGATATGCTTGTCCCGAGGCGTTGTCCTGCATCGGCACTTCTCGATAGCAGTCAATGTTGCAGAGCATTATGTTCACGTTCGGACGCGGTTTGACATGCTTCGGTGGATTCATCGTGTACAGATAGGCCAGCGTTGAGAATTGTTTGTCTGGAAATCTGTCGGCAAGTCGGTTCAGGAAGTGGATCAGCGATCCTGAGGGGGCGCCCTCTATGGAGTCGATACGCGCACATTCCGGACATTTGCAATTGGTGTAGTTGCCATCGTTCTGGCTTACGGAAATCATGCTCATTCCCGGATTGGCCTTGAAGATGGAGTCTATTTCTTGACATACTATTTCGAAAACCTCGTCATTGGTCAGACACCACTGCCCGGCCTGTCCGGGATGACGCTTGCCATCAAACCATGCATAATATTCCGGGTGTGTTTCCCCGTATTTTGCAGCCGGAAGAAGGCGGTTGAAGGTGTGGACCCAGTATCCGCCGGCAAACACTTCTTTCGGATCCTCATGGCGTGCCCACACTCTGTAGACAGGATCTGAAGAGGTGGCATAGCTGCCATTGCTGCGGAATGTGAAGGACGGATTTTCAACAAAGCAATCTGCCGGTATCTCGATTGTGGAGAGCGTCGGGATGGTGTATTCATTCTCGCCCCAGTAGTTGCAGCCGAGATATTTCTCAAGCAATGTCACAACGCCATAAACCGATCCTTTACCCTGATTGCTCTCAATGCTCAGATAGCCTGGTCGGGAGTCTATGCGGAATCCATCCTCTTTGATTTCCGGATTTCCTGTGCGGCGGAACACCACATCTCCTTTTTTCAGTTTTGTATCGGCCGATACGATAGGAATTGTCGTGCCGCTGATCCGTTGTGTGAAGTCCTGAAGCATTTCAGCAGCCTGACGGTCGAGCGTATCGGTGTAGATGATACGTCCCGTGGCCTTGTGGTTTTTCACCAGGGTTGTCTGCGCCTGTGCTGTCAGACCGACCATGGCTGCCGATGCTAAGAATAATTTCAGTAAGCCTGTTTTCATCTGGTAATATAGATTGGTTAGTCAATTAGATAGATACTTCTGCAAATTTAATGAATTTTTATGACACATCCCACCCGATCCGGACTTATCTTAGCTCCCCTCGCCAATTTTACAAAAAAATTGTACCTTTGTGATCATAAAGAATTTCAATATGACTCAACGGTTATTTCCAGATTCGGTAGAACGTAAATTGTACGATGATGTTTGTGATATAATAGATCAAGTACGCTATCGGGTTGCAGTATAGTTGAGATATGGTGCCGGATGGGGATTTCAGAAATTACAGCATTGTGTACGTAGTGCGTACATTTTTTCCGAGGATGAGATTATGTACGCGGTGCGTACACAATTAAGTTGGACCCATTTGCGATCGTTAATGGCTGTGGAAAACGGACTTGCCCGTCAATTCTATATGGAAATGTGCAGGTTGGAGCATTGGTCAACAAGAACTTTTGATGAAAAAATTGAATCTCAATTGTTTGAGCGGACTGCGATTAGCCGTCGGCCGGATGATGTGATAAAAGCGGAACTTGAGAAAGTGAAAGAGAACAATGAGCTACAGCCTGATCTTGTTTTCAGAAGTAGCTATTTTCTTGATTTGCTCGGATTGCCGGAAGTCTTTAGTGAGAGCGACTTGGAAACAGCTATACTCAATCAAATACAATATTTTTTGAAAGAATTTGGCTCCGACTTTGCGTTTGTTGATCGACAGAAACGGATACCGGTCGATGGTATTGATTATAGGTTGGATCTGTTGTTCTACCACAGAAGTTTGCGTAGATTGGTGGCTGTTGATCTAAAGCTGGGGAAATTTAAGCCTGCTTATGAAGGGCAGATGTTATTGTATTTGAGGTATTTGAACCGTCATGATCGAAAGCATGGCGAGGAATCGCCCATCGGATTGATACTATGTTCAGAAGGTAATTCGGAGCATATTGAATATCTGATGTTGGATGAAGAGTCTCCGATAAAAGTGGCTCAATATTACACGGAGTTGCCTGACAAGAAGTTGCTATCCGAAAAATTGCAAAGAGCGATAGCGATAGCAAAGGAACATTATCGGTTGAAGGAAATTGGTGAGGATTGAGTTGTTTGATTCAATTTGCCGTTATTTTTTTGAACGAATGAACGTTTTTCCGCGATTTCTGTGTAACTTTGCAGGCTGAAAATCAAATTGCAGGAAAATTTATTTGTATGCAGAACATCCGTAACATTGCCATCATCGCCCACGTGGACCATGGTAAAACCACACTGGTCGATAAGATGCTCCTTGCCGGCCACCTTTTCCGCGAAAACCAGAATGCCGGTGAACTTATTCTCGACAACAATGATCTGGAACGCGAACGTGGTATAACAATCCTTTCGAAAAACGTTTCGATCAACTATAAAGGATACAAGATCAATATTATAGACACCCCCGGACACGCCGATTTCGGCGGTGAGGTGGAACGTGTGCTGAACATGGCCGACGGCTGTCTTCTGCTCGTAGACGCTTTTGAAGGTCCTATGCCTCAGACCCGTTTCGTGCTTCAGAAGGCCATCGAGATCGGTCTGAAGCCTGTGGTGGTGATCAACAAGGTCGATAAGCCCAATTGCCGCCCCGATGAGGTGCAGGAGATGGTGTTCGACCTGATGTTCAACCTCGACGCTACTGAGGAACAGCTCGATTTCCCGACAATCTACGGTTCGGCCAAGCAGGGCTGGATGAGCACCGATTGGCAGAATCCCACCGAGGATATAACCGCCGTTCTCGATGCGATCATTGAGCATATACCGGCTCCCACAACTCTCGAGGGCCCGGCTCAGATGCTGATCACCTCGCTCGATTTCTCATCATATGTCGGACGAATCGCCGTGGGGCGCGTTCATCGTGGCGAATTGCGCGAGGGTTCCGATGTGGCCATCATCAAAAAGGATGGCACTGTGGAGCGTCAGCGCATCAAGGAACTCCACGTGTTCGAGGGCATGGGTCGCAAACGTGTCGACTCGGTCAAGAGTGGCGATATCTGCGCTCTTGTCGGCATCGCCAACTTTGAGATCGGCGACACCGTGGCCGACATCAATGAACCCGAGGCTCTGCCGCGCATCGCGATCGACGAGCCTACAATGTCAATGACTTTCACTATCAATGATAGTCCTTTCTTCGGTCGCGACGGCAAGTTCGTGACCTCGCGCCACATTGCCGACCGTCTGACCAAAGAGCTCGACCGCAATCTGGCTCTGCGCGTTGTCAAGAATCCGGAAAGCGATGTATGGACCGTGTTCGGACGCGGTGTGCTCCATCTCTCGGTGCTCATCGAGACCATGCGCCGCGAGGGCTATGAGTTGCAGGTCGGACAGCCCCAGGTTATCATCAAGGAGATCGACGGCGTGAAATGCGAACCGATCGAGGCACTGACCATCAACGTCCCCGAGGAATATGCTTCCAAGATGATTGATATGGTCACCCGTCGCAAGGGCGATCTTATGTCCATGACCACTCAGAACGACCGCGTACACATGGAATTCAACATCCCGTCGCGTGGTATTATCGGTCTGCGAAACAATGTCCTGACCGCTTCCGCCGGTGAGGCCATCATGGCTCACCGCTTCCTTGAATTCCAGCCATGGAAGGGTGAAATCGAACGTCGCACTAACGGATCGCTGATCGCCATGGAGGCCGGTACAGCCTATGCCTATGCCATCGACAAGCTTCAGGATCGCGGCCGTTTCTTCATCTTCCCTCAGGAAGAGGTATATGCCGGACAGGTTGTGGGTGAGAACGCCAAGGACAACGATATTGTGGTCAACGTCACCAAGTCCAAAAAGCTCACCAACATGCGTGCTTCCGGTGCCGACGACAAAGCCCGTATTATTCCACCGGTCGTTTTCTCCCTTGAGGAAGCCCTGGAATACATCAAAGAGGACGAATACGTGGAGGTTACACCCCACCATCTCCGCTTGCGCAAGATAATCCTCGACGAGCTCGAACGCAAACGTGCCAACAAATCCTGATCCACATCCATAATCTACATAAATCACTACAGACGCGCCATGGCATTCCCCAATGCCATGGCGCGTCCGCATTTGGAACTCGCCCCCATATAATTAAGAATGGTAACAAACTACCATCACCTGTAGGGACTGCGACATGTCGCGTCCGGCTCTGTCCACCCGTAATCATTTGAATTTCATATCAATCCGGTGCTGGTCGGGGTTGCGGCACTCCGGGCCGCTAACCGGATATCATCATTTGCGATATGCCCGGGACTCGCAAAACAAACAACCGGGCGGAAACGATCATGTCGCTTCCGCCCGGTTGATATATAGGCAGATAAAGGATTTATCTAATCATTATCTTTTTGTTGCCGATGAGGTATATTCCGGCCGGAAGCCCTGCAATCTTCTCCTTGGGCAGATTTCTGAACAGCAAAATGCCATTCAGATTGTAGATATTCACCTCGGTAACTTCCTCCGCTACAATATCCTCGATTCCGGCAAGAGCCGACAGCGTGCATTCCGCCAACAGGCCGCTACCGTCGGTGGTCTCGGCCGTGATCATGCAGCTGCCCTTTCCGATCACCGTGACATTGCCCTCGCTGTCAACCGTCGCGACACTTTCATCAGTGCTGCGCCATACGACGGTCTTGTCTGTGGTATTGGTCGGCAATACGGTGGCTGTCAGCTGGAACGAATTGCCTTCGACCGCTGTCTCGACATATCGGTCGAGCGTTATCGATTCCGCCAACACCGGATTTATGTCGAGATATATCGGCGACGCACCCGGTGAGAGATAGTTTTTCCCATCTTTGCCGCTGAGCTTGATATTGCTTATCTTCATGCGCGAGCCGATAAAATCCGTGCCGTGGAATGTCAGGTCAAACAGATTGCCCTCTTTTCCGATTATTGTGGTGTTGCTCATCGAGAACAGCAATATGCGGTGTATGCCATCCTCAAGTTGCGCCACCTCATGGCTGTGGCCGTTGATGCGCTCGCTCAGTTGCATGTCATCCCGGTCTGTGGTCATGCCGTCGAGCCATTCAATGTCGAGCTGCACGGCTGCAATTCCGGTATAGTTGTTCAGGTCAACATGGAGCGTGTAGCAGTCGTGTTCATCGTTCGGCTCGCCGCTCACGGTTATCCCGTTCGGCTCATACACACTTCCGGTCACACCTATCGCCTTCATCGGATTCTCAGGATCATTGCTGTAGATATTCATCTGTGTGGCGAAATCTCCTGCCGATGCCGGATAGTGCCGCAGTGTGATCTGCTTGGTCTCATAGCTGTTGAGAGTCAGGGGTAGTTCCTCTTCAATGCTGAAGCCGTCGGAGAGGAACACCACGCGTTCTATTGTCAGAGGCGCGTTGCCATAGTTCCTGACTGAAAAAACGGTTGCCACATCCGATGTTATCGACTGATCACCCATGTCACACGTGCTGTTGCAACTGATCGATGGGGCCGAGATAGTGATATAGCTTCCCGATGAGGCCGAGGTCATATCCTCGCCATCGCGGTTGGCAAGCCTTACGTTCTCCGGTGTCAGTCCGTACGAGCCACGGTTGGTCACGGATCTGAGCCGGAATGTCAGCAGTTCGCCATCATACCCGTCGACCGGTTGGTTTGCCGGGTGAAACATCACTATCCTCAGCTTTCCGTCGGTCACGCTGCCGGAAATCGTATGTGTTGGGGCGCGGTCAGTGCAAGCCGCGCTGCCATCCACATATTCAAATCCCGAGGGCAGCGTCATGGAGAAGTCGGCGGCGGTGATAGGCTCCATGTTGTTCATGCGTGCCGTGATCGTCGCTTCCTCCCCCGATGAGCATTGGGCTGCGTCGATATGCAGTTCATTGACCGAGTAGGGGATTGCGGTGATACCCACGGTGGCATCTCCGTTGACCGCGTCGGAGAGAATGCGCAGACTGCCGTTGAATGCCGCAGCTCTGACTGTAGGAGCATACGTGACGATGGCCGATGCGCTTCTTCCTGCCTCGACCGTCATATCCGTGGGGCTTACGCTCAGAGTTCCGTCCGAGGTCGCTATACCGGTGATGTTCAGCGGTTGATTACCGGTGTTCCGGATCGTGAGGCTACGGGTGTAGCTACCTCTGATCGCCGATCGTCCGAAGTCGATTGTTTCCGCTCCGCATTCGATTTTTGAAGCGAGAATGGTTGCTGTTCCCGATACTGCCTCTGTTCCGATGGCGTTGCCCGACGCATCGCCGAGCCTCACCGTCGGGCTCAGCGTGTAGTTGCCCGGCTCGTTGCCGAGGCGAAGTGTGAACTGCAACACATCATCGTTGCCCGACGGGATCTCTGCCAGTCCAGTGCTGTAGACCAGCACCACGAGCTTTCCGCCGTTCACCGCCGCGCTGACGGTGTGGCCGGCAAGCCTGTCGCTGGTTATCGTGCATGATCCGTCGACATATTCCGTACCCTCCGGAATGGGTATGTTGAGCTGCATGGCCACGGCACCCGGATCGTTCTCCAGATTGACCTTGACCACGGCCTCGCTTCCCGGCGTTCCGGCGGCATCTGTCAGTGTGACCCTGTTTCCGGCATTGGCGACCATGAGGGTCACTAATGCCGTTATCAGGGCTGTTAGGTGTCTTATCATAGTTTGATTACCTTTTGTGTGTTTTTCATCACACCGTCAATGCTTATGGTCAGCAGATAGAATCCGCGGCCAATCGATTCGGTGCGCAGCTGCACGGTGTGCTCGCCGCAGCCATAGTTTCCGTTATGCACGGCCACGGTCTGTCCCGACAGCGATGTGAGTGTGATGCTGGCGTGGTGTGTGCCCTCGCCGGTGATGCTCAGCGGAACGTTGATCTCCGTGGTGAAGGGGCTGGGATAAGCCGGTGTGATCCTGTCGGCGGTGACTTCCTCTATTCCCATCGTCTCTTCCGGAACCGTGGGTATATTGCGTCCGTAGGCATCCGAGAGTACCAATGCCGACAGTGTGCCGTCGCCCAGTGTGGCTATGGCGTGGGTTCCTGCCTTGAGAGTCTTGCCCGAGAGGGAGAAGGCGAGGAATGTATAGTCATTGTCGTTGCCGTCCACGCCCATGGTCTCGAAGCCCTGGAGCGATTCAAGTGGTGAGATTGTGGTCGTGCCGTCGGTGTCGGTCAGGCGGATCTGCACGCCGGCCAGATCTACGGGCGATTTCACATAGAGCGTGCCGTTGTCAACGTAATATCCGGCTACCGATGCCACCGATGTCTCCGGCTGCGCTGTGCCTGTGATTATGTTGACGGTGCCTACTATGTCGAGCACGTCGATCTCCTCGTCGCTGTTCACGTCGGCAGCCTCGTAGATAAACGGCTGTGGATTCTGGCCGAGCATGTAGCTGACTTCGGTCACAATGTCGGCCACGTCAACATCCATCGTTCCGTTCGCGTCACCCTTGATAGAGGTCAGCGGCGTTGTGGCCACTGTCTTTGAGGGTGAGTTCTCGGTCAGTGCCGTGGTCATCACCTTGTAGTAGTAGCAATAGGTGGTGCCGGGTGTCACGTCGAAGTCGGTATATTCCTCGGTGTCGAGCAGCGATGTGTTGATGCGCAGTGTGTCGCTGACTGTGTTTTCGCTGTCAACGGTGTAGCGGTAGAGGTTGTAGCCGAGCAGGTCGTCCACATTCTCTTCCGGGTTCTCCCATGTCAGGGTCACTTTGCCCAGCCCCGGTTCTGCAGTGAATCCGGCACTCATCGAGCCTGCGCTCTGCACGTCGACGCGGAAGCGGTTGTTTTCAAGCGGAATGGGGAAGAATTCATCATCCTCGGCATCGGCCACATAGATGGTGTTCACGCCGTCGTAGCTGTCGCGGCCTGAGATGGTCAGGTAGGCGGTGTAGATGTCGCCTGTTTCGTTCCATGAACCATCCTCGCCGATGGCGGTCTGGGTGTAGGGCTCGCGTACACCCATGGCTATCATCGGGGCTTTCTCCGTGTTCATCGGGCGATTGAAATATACCTCGAATTTATGACGACCCACGCCCAACGGCGGCAGCATCTCGTATTCATCCTGCGCGTCGTAGCCGTTGACCACCACTTTCCACACAATGCCGTGAGCCTCTGCCGACGGCCTCGTCAGCATATTCGACAGGTCATATTCCCCGAACGACGAACTAAGCGGATTCTTGATATCCAATACTGTTGGCTGCACAATATCCAACCGTCCCGATCCTAAATAATTCGGTTCTTCCGGGCTATATAAACTCGGTGTAACAGTATAATATGCTCCCGAGTAATTGAGATTGTAATTTTTATTGCTATTATTAAATATATTGCTGTTGGATGCGTAATTTAATGGAGCATAATAAATATCTATGTCCATATATGAATCATTATTTAATATGTTGCAGTCTTGTGCGTAGAACCCATTGGTGTGAATGCCTGGAGTGTCGTGTGAATTTATTATATTTGTTTTTGTAGCTTTGACACTATACAGTAAATAGCTTGCTGAAATGTTTGAAAGAATTGAATTGGTTATTGTTGCATATTCAATCCCATAAGAAATTGTGATATTTATATCTGATATTATAATATAATTGAGAGGTGCATATTCGTTATTATAATTATTAAAACTCAGCATTTTCACATCCCCTCGGTCGTGATCTGCTTTTGTGAAAGTGATCATTTTGCCGGGTTCGCCGTTGGCTATGATTTTGCCACCGTCTGCAACTGATAGGCCTGTACCATCTTTGAATTTGATGGTGGTGCCGGGTAGAATGGTGAGTGTACAGCCGGCAGGTACGCCGAGCAGGGAGGTTACAATGTAGTTTTTATCGGGGGTGAGGGTCATGTCCTCGCGCAGAACGCCGCCGAGCTCTACGCCGTTTTCCGCTGTCAGCACTATCTCCTGCGTCAATGGTTCTGTGATATTATCGCAGGTCGCTGTCACGACGAATCTTATCCGTCGGCCATCTGTACAATCAGGGCTGATCTTGATGCCGAACGGGGTGGCTGCTTCTGCCGAGGCATAGCTCGACAGATCCATGACGGTGTGTCCGCCATCGGCGTCGATAAATTCCGCTATCTCCGGATCTTCAGTGTCGGCAAGGCGGATGGAGTAGGTGATATTGCGTGCGTTGCCCCATTGGTTGCGCAGCGTGGGGTAGATATAGATGGTCTCTCCTGCATCGGGGCGGTTGTCACCGTCGCCATTCTCGCTGTCGTCAATGCGGTAGGTTACGAGCGACAGGGTGGGCTGGCGGTCTTTGTCGCTGATCTGATATGCGGCATAGATGTCGAGGTTGCCGTTTGAGGCGTGGATAAGGTCGCCGAACAGTTCCTCTTTGGTCGCGTATTCCTTGGCCTGAAGCAGACGGGATATAGCTCCGGCCACCAACGGACAGGCCATTGATGTTCCGTTGAGCTGGCGGTATTGGCCGCCAGGGAAGGTGCTGATGATTCCGTGTCCCGGTGCCATCAGCTCGTAGTTGAAAAGATCTGCGAATGTGCTGGTCACAGGGCCATCTTCGTCGTAGTTGGAGAAGAAGGCTAACGCTCCGGACTGATCTGATGCCTGCACGCCAAGTACGAAGCTGTAGGCCGCCGGGAACATGGCTGCACCATACTTTTGGTTTATGTAACAAAGATGCGGATAGATACAAAGATTGTCATTGCCGGCTGCTGCCACGAGCACGGCTTTCTGATAGGCTTTGGCCAAGGCCTGCTCTTCGGCCAGAGAGTTGGAGTAGCCGCCAAATGACATGGAGATCACGTCGGCACCATTGGCCGCGGCATAGTCTATACCCTTGATGATGGTGGCAACGTCGCCGGTGCCGTCGCTCTGCATCACGGTCACTGCCATGATCAGCGCGTCGGGGTTGGCTCCGGCTATGCCTATGCCATTGTTGCCGGTCGCAGCGGCGATTCCGGCGCAGTGTGTTCCGTGGCCGTTGTTGTCGCGCAACCGGCCTGTCTGGTTCACGAAGTCGTAGCCATGGATGTCGTCGGCAAATCCGTTGTTGTCGTCATCCGATCCTGTGGTGCCGTCGAGTTCGGCGGTGTTGACCCACAGATTGTCCTTGAGGTCGGGATGCTCGGTGTCGACACCGGTGTCGAGAATAGCTATCACGCTCTTGCGGTTGGATGTCAACGGGGCTTTCCACAGTTTGTCGAGGCCGATTGCCGGGATGCCCCACTGCATGCTGTACATCGGTTCTTTCACGAATGCCGAGGGATCGGCAACGTCGAGGGTGCGGACAATATAGTTGGGTTCGGCAAATTCCACCTCGTCGAGCGTCTGCAATTCTTCGACGAATTGTTCCACGCCTGCTGCCTGTGTCTCGTCGAATTTCAGGCAGTAGAGTTTGCTCATGTCGTCGGTGGCGGCAGAGCCGGTAGAGTTGGTGGTGAAGCGTGAGCTGATTGGCGTAGGGCTGTCGCCGGTCAGCGGCATCAGTCTGTCGGCTTTACTTACGCCGAATTTCGACATCAGTGACGACAGGTCGGAGGATCCTGTGGCCGAGACGCGACCGCTCGACATGGTGCTGATAGTTGTTTTGGTTGAAGTCCTGAATTTCACGATCACCTCGCCCGGACGATAGGCGGCTGCGGTGGCCGGTGTGCCCGGGGCGGTGCCGGGACTCGTTGCTCCATTGGCGGTCATGCCCGGTGCACTGAGCATTATCAGTGTTCCCATGGCCAGTGAAGTAAGGGTTTTGTTCATAATGATTGGGTTATTAGGTTGGTAATTGAGTTGCTCGTAGGTATGTGTCTGTAAAGCCTTCGTCGGGATACAAAAAAAGCGTGGGCCTGTTCCTGTTGCTCGTCCCGCTGATTGAGGCCTACCACAGCCCATCCTTGACGGAACGAGCAACGATGACCTCACGCCGATATGCAGATACGCCGCCCTCTCGGCTCTAATTTGCATAAAGCCGGAAGTCGGTCGGTACATGACATACCCATGAGCATCTATCGTTGTCTCACTCTCAGTCAAGGAATTGAATGTGTGGTAGTTTCAATCAGCTAAGAATAAGCGCCTGATAAACGCCTTACCTAATAATCTTTTATTCCCTTACCCTCGTGGTCGCCTCTGCGTCCACTCCCGTTAGGCATGAGAATGTGCAAATTTAATTATTTTTCAAGCATCCAACCCATTAACCCCATATTTTAATATTTATTAACGGATTTGTGCGGATAATGGATGGTCGCATCAAGTCGGGGTTGCGGCACTTGCCGGTTATTTACGCGCAAACGTGTTTATTTTCAGTTGTTTGTATCCGGACGCGGCATGCCGCAGTCCCTACATGCGTTTGTGGATTATATCGGTTTAATTGATTGACAAGCAAATAATTAATGATAACAACCAACTGCCGGTGTATGTCGGGGTTGCGGCACTCCGAGCC
>OFFL01000485.1_pt1 | contig 43786 bp, 40 predicted proteins | sample 1521391 | NCBI WGS metagenome assembly OFFL01 (sample SAMEA3504082, study PRJEB24116) | mouse gut metagenome | biome: mouse gut; feature: mouse-associated habitat; material: faeces | place: Denmark | collected 2011
GCGTTTTACTTCAATGTAGGCGCTGTGGCTCATGATTGATAAAGAAGGGATAGCGTGAAAAGAACAGCGTTTTTCACTTTTATGCACACGGACGTCCAAAGGAAAAATGTCAGCAGAAGCTGACGGACGCCCGGCACGCAAGTAGGGGAAGGAAACTTCCCTACTCGATTTTAAGCTGCCAACGGCGGCATGGAGGATTTCTATGAAGAGAAAGCTGCGTATGGAACTAAAGACAAAGATGACGGTTCTGTTTCTTGTCATGATTCTTGTTCCAATGATTTTCGTAATACTGGCTTTTTTTAGTTTTGGCTATCATGAAAATATTGATGTATTGCGGGAACTGACAAAAGAAGATATCATGCTTGGCGCTATGATAAACAAGCGTTTTATGCGGTATCTGATTATTGCCATGATGATCATTTTGGTTATGACAAGCGGATTGATTACAGCGTGGATTAACAAGGATATTTACAGACCCTTAAAAGAATTGAGCACAGCGATGCAGCATATCGCAGAAGGTGATTTTGAATTTCGCATGACTAATATGCGTCAGGACGAGATGGGGCTGCTTTTTGAAAATTATGAACAAATGCGCCTGCAGCTCAAGGAAAATGAGGAAGAGAAAGAACAGAATGAAAAAAAGTCAAAAGAGCTTGTCAGCAATATTTCACATGATTTGAAAACGCCGATTACATCGATCAAGGGCTATGTTGAAGGAATTATGGATGGTGTGGCGGACACGCCGGAAAAGATGGATAAATACATCAAAACCATATACAATAAAGCAAACGACATGGACAGATTGATCAATGAGCTGACAACATATTCTGGCATTGATTCCAATAAAATTCCATATCACTTTCATATTTTAAATATTTCTGATTATTTTTCTGACTGCGTTGAAGAGGTTGGGCTTGACCTTGAATCCAGAAACATTAGCCTCATATTCACCAATTTGGTGTCTGCAGATACTTGTGTTGTCGCCGATCCAGAACAGCTGAAAAAGGTAATTAACAACATTATCAGCAATAGTGTCAAATACATGGGACACGATAAAGGGGTGATAGACATTCGGATATTGGATGAGGGAGAATCCGTCAAAGTCGAGATTGAAGATGATGGAAAAGGAATCGCGGCTAAGGATATCGGAAATATATTTGAGCGGTTTTATAGAACGGACTCTTCTAGAAATTCACTTCAGGGTGGCAGCGGAATCGGATTAAGTATTGTAAAGAAGATTATAGAAGACCATGGAGGGTATGTCTGGGCTACTAGCAGAGTAGGAGAAGGTACTTGTATGCATTTTGTACTTAGAAAATACACAGAAAAAAAAGAAGATGTTATCATATGACAGAGTTTTGTTTCGTCATGCAAAGTGAATGATACAAGTCGATAATTTATATGGAGCATGTCGGAGCGGTTATCGCTTTAAGGCAGAATGTGCATACCGTATCAAAGGGATGAAAAGAAAGGAATCAAAAGAAAGGATGGAGCATATGAGCAGAATATTGATCGTAGAAGATGAAGAGGCAATCGCAGAGTTAGAGAAAGACTATTTAGAGTTAAATGATTTTGAGGTTAAGATTGAAAACAGCGGAGACACGGGATTGGCCGCTGCATTGGCAGAGGATTTTGATTTGATTATTCTTGACCTGATGCTTCCGGGAATTGATGGTTTTGAGATATGCAGGCGGCTTCGTGAAAACAAGGATGTGCCAATTCTGATGGTATCAGCCAAAAAAGATGATATAGACAAAATCAGGGGACTTGGCTTGGGGGCAGATGATTATTTGACAAAGCCGTTTAGCCCTAGTGAGCTTGTAGCGCGTGTCAAAGCGCATATGGCGCGGTATAACAGACTTGTTGGAAGCCATGCCAGAGAAAATGATATTGTGGAAATCAGAGGAATCCGCATTGATAAGACCGCACGACGTGTATTTGTAGATGGAGAAGAGCGGGCATTTACGACCAAGGAGTTTGACCTTTTGACATTCCTTGCAGAAAATCCCAACCATGTATTTACAAAAGAAGAAATTTTTAGAGAAATCTGGGATATGGACTCAATCGGTGATATCGCGACAGTGACAGTGCACATCAAAAAAATCCGTGAAAAAATCGAGCCGGATACTTCGAAACCGCAATACATTGAGACAATCTGGGGTGTAGGATACCGCTTTAAATTATAATTGCAGGAAAATAAAAGCATTTTGTTGTATTCATAGGATGAAAAAAAATGGACAAAATGATAGTGTATGAGGATAATGTTCTGCTTGTCGTGCACAAACCGCCTGGAATTGCCACGGAAACGGCAAAAGCAGGAAAAGCAGACCTTGTATCGGAATTGAAAAATTATCGAAAGAAAAAAGGTGAGGAAACCTATATTGGTGTGATTCACAGACTTGACCAGCCTGTAGAGGGGCTGCTGGTATTTGCCAAAAATGCAGAAGCAGCCAAAAAATTAAGTGCAAGACTACAGGATGGAAGCCTGACAAAAAAATATATAGCACTAGCAGCAGGAATTCCCTCGGCGCAGGAGGGGGAATTGATAGATTATTTGTGGAAAGATGGGCGAACAAACCTATCTCAGGTGGTGTCAAAGGACACAAAGGGAGCAAAAGAAGCAAGACTTTGCTGGAAGCTCTTGAAACATTCGGATAGCGGCTGCAAAGGAGGCAGTTCACTCATTGAAATAACATTATTCACGGGGAGGCACCATCAGATTCGAGTACAGATGTCACATGCAGGACATCCGCTTCTTGGAGACATAAAGTATGGTTCGGAATCTTCGATAGCGCTCTCAAAACAATATGGGTTAAAGTCTGTAGCACTTTTGGCCAATGAGCTTCGATTTGTGCACCCTGTTTCAGGCAGGCACATGGAGTTTTCACTTGGAAATTCATGCTGGGATATGCTGTTGAATGCTAAGCCCTGCGTGAACAGCAGCAATACAAATTGTTCAGCTTTAAAATAAATTTTTATCAGTTGACACATTTTAGGATAAAAAGTATAATATTAATACAAGATATTTCAGTCAGGCGGGAAAACCAGAGTATTCAAAAGGCAGTATTTTTGTTGCTTGAAATAACGGGCCTTGTATTTTGCAGGAACTCATCAAAAGGGGAGTAATACAAAGGAGGCCATAATATGGATGGAATGCAGAACTGGACAAATTATCTGGAAGTAATGCGCAATCGTCTGCTTATCGTTAATGATGCTGATAGCCTGATTTCCGTATTAATGGATGTTAAAAATATACCAATCGCACTATCAACAATAGAGGACGTGACAGACGGAACAGGACTTAATATGTCGTTGTCAGTGATATGTTCCGAAGTCAGGATAGCAGGAAGAGTGATGTGCCTGACAAGCGATGACATGTTTACGACAGTTCAACTGAATCTTGACACTGTAAAAAAGATCAACGCAAAGATATCGGTTGACGGAAAAGGTGTCGTAATGAAACTTACTATCAAAAACGGAGCAGAGTTTTTGCTGATGTTCCACACAGATTTGATGGAAGAAGAGGAATAAAAAATAGTTTTCCCCGCCAAAATCTTTGGCGGGGTTTTTGATGCACAGGGGCACGTAAGGAAATTAGCAGCTTTGCTGCACGTGCCCCGCGCGGCGAGTAGTGGAGAAGGTTGTTCCCCTACTCGATTGCTTAATTTACAACTTCTACTTTTCCTTTTTCATGCAGAAGGCTCATCTTGAGTTCGTAATAGTCGGGGGTCATGTCCATATAATGAATATGGGGATTGATAAAGCGCTGTTCTTCCTCCCAGATTTCTTCGGTTAATTGTTTTTTGACATAAGAGCGGATTTCTTCAAGGGTTGGCAGCTCGTATACACGTTTTCCGTTTTCAAATATTTTGACTTGTAGCGGTTTTGCTGTACAGCCAGTGAATTTCATGTTTCTCCATGGCATCTGTGGGTCGACAAAGCGAAAATCATGAGACATATCGACATCTTCCTCTGCTTTTGCAATCAAATCGGCCTTGGCTTTTCCATTGTGATCATAAATGCGGTATACTTTTTTCAGTCCTGGATTTGTTATTTTTTCAACGGTTCCAGATATTTTGATTCGAGGGGCAAAAGTACCGTTTTCCTCAACGGCAGCAATTTTGTATACAGCACCCAAAAGCGCCAGGGTTTCATCGGAATAATCACTGGTTGCACCAGTAATCAGCCGTTCGCCAACGCCGTAACTGTCAATACATGCTTTTTGGATGTTTAAAGAGGAGATGGTATGTTCATCCAGACTGTTTGACACAATAATCTTGCAGTCGGTCAGTCCTTCTTCATCTAACATTTTTCGTACTTTTCTGGATTGATATGCCAGGTCGCCGCTGTCTATGCGCACTCCTTTGAGCCGCTTGCCCATTGGTTCCAATATTTCATGCGCGACACGAATTGCATTTGGGATACCAGACTGGATAGTGTCGTAGGTATCAACAAGGAGGACAGTATTATCTGGGTAATTGACTGCATAATTTTTGAAAGCTTCATACTCATTTTTGTAGTACATAACCCAGCTATGTGCCATGGTTCCGCTCACTGGAATACCAAACATCTGTCCGGCAAGCACCGTAGCAGTTCCGGCAGCGCCGCCAATATAGGAAGCACGCGCCCCGTATATAGCGGCGTCCATGTTGTGTGCTCTTCTGGCGCCAAAATCAGACACCAGCTTTCCGGCTGCGGCTTTGACAATGCGTGCGGTTTTGGTTGCTACAAGCGACTGATGGTTTACTTGTGCAAGAATTGCTGTCTCTACAATCTGTGCGTCAATAAGCGGTGCAATCACAGTGATGACAGGCTCATGAGGATACATAATCGTTCCTTCTGGAAAGGCGTAGAGATCGCCTTGGAACTGGAAGTTTTTCAAATAATCGAGAAATGCGTCTGTAAACGTATTCAGGGAACGCAAATATGCGATATCTTCCGTAGAAAAATGTAAGTTTTCTATATATTCAACAATTTGTTCGAGTCCTGCAAATATGGCAAAACCGCCTCTGTCAGGATTCCTCCTGTAAAATACATCAAAGGCAACTCTTGCCTCCATATCGCCATCATTGAAATAACCATTTGCCATTGTCAATTCATACAAATCCATAACCATTGTCAGATTTCTTTTATCTGCCTGTTTCATCATAGCTCGTGTTTCCTTTCTTAGTACAACTGTTCTGATATAACTATATCGTTGCTTTTTTCTATGATATTCCTTTTGGACAGTGTTTGGCAAGTAGTTTTTATGTTTTTGCATCCCTTCATTGCCCATTTTTAATAGTTATGGTACAATTGAAAAAATAAATACTGTGTATAGAAAGGACAGGAAGCAGCGTATGTTGAGAAATAAAGATATACTGGAATTAAAAAGACGATTCAAAAAAGAATCCTGCACGATAACAAAAATGTGCGGCTGTTATGTGGATGCAAATAAAAATAAAGTAGTGGAATTAAGTGAAACATTTCTAAATTTGGAGGACGAGGAGTTTTTCAAATATCTGGAAATTGCAAAGAAGACGCTTTCTGGTACAATTGGCAATAATTTGCTGGAACTAACTTTTGCGAAAGAAGAAGAGAATCCAGGCGGAAAGCAGCAATATCTTTTGGGACTGCGCGAGAGTGCATTAAAAAATCCAGATCTATTGGAGCATCTATATGACATGATTATTGAAAATTATGATTATGTGGGAAATTATCTGATTTTGGTATTTCATGATGCGTATGATGTGATTACAAAGACAAAAGATGATCTCAAAATGGACGATTCGGAGGAAGTGTTTACGTATTTGCTTTGTGCGATTTGTCCGGTGAATCTCTCAAAGCCCGGACTTGGATACCGCGCAGAAGAGAATCGTATTGGCGTGCGGGTTCAGGACTGGGTAGTTGGGGTTCCGGATGTAGGATTTTTGTTCCCCTCCTTTGTGGAACGCTCAACAGATATCCATACACTTACATATTATGTCAGAGATGCGAAGGACTCTCACCCAGATTTCATAGAAAATGCACTCGGATGCGGCGCCAAACGGACGGCGACAGAGGAATGCAATCTTTTTAGCAGTATTGTCAAAACAGCAATTGCGCCAGTGATTGAAAACAGTGATGACATGCTTCTTACAATTCAGGAAAAGCTGAATGATATTGCAGAGGAACATGAGGCAGCAATGGAAGATTTGGTGATTGCAGAACCAGAAGAATTTACGCTGACTACGGAGATAATAAAGGAAGTCTTTGAGGAAAGCAAAATTCCAGATGCGGCGGTTATGCAGATACAGAATCATTTTACAGACGAATTTCAGGACAAGGCCCCAGCGGTAAAAAATCTTGTGAATGAAAAGGCAATCGAAAAAAACAATAAAGAAAAAAAGGAATTGAAATTATTAGAGGAAGTTGCAGCGCTGAAACAGGAGAGCGAACAAAAAGCAGAACAAATTGCAACGCTTGTCAAGATGGAAATGCCCGTTGACCCTGATGAAGCCCGAAACTGGGCGGAGGTGTTTCTGCGCATGAAGCCGGATAAGGCAGAACAGGTAAATTGTCAGATGATTGACGGGCAGAAATATTTGATGATTCCCATAGAAGAGGACGAGCATGTAAATTTGAATGGGGTCATGACGACGCTGCCTGTGAAAACAGATGAATAAAGCGCTAGATACGTTTCTTTTTGTAATACATCATAGGCGTGATGCCACATTCTTTTTTGAATACTTTAAAGAAGTGGTTGTAACTGCTGAAACCGCATAATTGACAAACATCGCGGACAGGGATTCCCTGGAGCAGATATTTTTTGCTCAGGTCGATGCGTGAACGTGTGATATAAGAGTGCAGGGTGATTCCTGTACTCTTTTTAAATTCTCTAGAAATGTGCTCACCAGAAACAAAAAACTCACGTTCCAATGTTTTTAAAGAAAGGTCTTCGGTCAGATGATGGCTAATATATTGAAAAACATCATCTATAATCAAGACTTTCTTTTGATGGAATTGATGAACTTGGTCGCTTTGGACGCAGGTACGCAAAAATAAGACAAGAAATGTAGTAAACAGGCTTTTTTCATATAATTCCGTTCCGATTTTGAGCGCTTCTTCGTTGAGCGTATCAAGTTTCGTTATCATATTTCGGATCAGCATCACAGACTTGATTTCTGCACAAATCACAGAAACACCATAGGGAGCAAATTCAAAATGTTGTACAAGATCGCAGGTTGCATCAGACAGTGCGGCTAGAGATTCTATAGGAATACTCACACAAAGAAGGGAGCAGGATTGTTTTGGGGAAGATGGCGCAAGCGTCTGGGATTGTTCCGGCTTTAATAAGATAATGTCTGAAGAATGGCAAATCCATTTTTTCCCAGCAGCATAGAGCTGGCAGGAGCCGCGAATGACAAAAAGGATTTGATATCTGCTGCCGGAACGAAATGTGTGGGTGCTTTCTGATTCCAAATGATAGGTTCTGATTTTGTATAAATACTGCATATTCTACTCCTGCGATAAGCTTTTAGATAAAAACGATAATACATCAAAATATAAGATGATTATATCAAAAAATGATAATTAATTCATCTGTTTTTTGCGTATAATAAATTTAGCAACTTTATTATCGTTATTATTCTACCTATACAATCTATCTTTACAAAAGAAAGGGGGATTTTTATGCAACTGTTTCCGAATTTGCTTTCACCGATTCAGATCGGGAAAACAACGGTAAAAAACCGCATTTTTATGCCGCCGCTATCCACTAATTTAGCTGAAAAAGGATATGTGACAGATGCATTAATTGAGCATTATTCTAATCGGGCAAAGGGCGGCGTTGGCCTGATTATCACAGAAGTGACGACGGTGGAACCAGTTTATACCTATCTGCCGGGCGATATGTCCATTTATGATGATTCCTACATACCTGGCTGGAAAAAGTTGGTGGACGCGGTACATCAGTATGATACGAAAATTTTATCGCAGCTGTTTCATCCGGCGTATATGGCATTTCCTATTCCGGGGACGCCGCAGCTAATTGCGCCGTCCAATGTCGGACCGTACTATGCCAAGTCAGCGCCGCGGCCTGTCACAGTGGAAGAGCTGCACACAATCATAAAACAGTTTGGCGATGCTGCATACCGTTTCAAGCAGGCAGGCGGCGACGGCGTAGAGATTCAGGCAGCACATGCCCATGGGCTTCTGGGCGGTTTTCTCACGCCATTATACAACAAGCGCACCGATGAATATGGCGGGGATATCAATGGACGCTTGCGCCTGACCTTGGAAGTAATCAGGGAAATTCGGAAACGGTGCGGGGACGATTTTGTGATGGACGTGCGCATATCCGGTGACGAATACAGTGACGGCGGATTGACGCTCAATGATATGATTTATGTATCAAAACAGTTAGAAGCGGCTGGGGGGGATTTTATTCACGTGTCCGGCGGGAATACCATCAAGCGCGGCAGTTCTATGCCGGCGCCAGGAACCTCTCCGGCGCCACATGCACATGCGGCGGAAGAAATTCGCAGGCATCTGAAGATTCCTGTTTCGACCGTTGCGCGCATCAATGAGCCATGGATTGCAGAAGAGTTAATTGCAAATGGAAAGACGGATATCTGTATGATTGGCAGACCAAATCTCTGTGACAGTGCGTTTGCAAACAAGGCATTTGCCGGAAAAACAGAGGATATTCGTCCCTGTATTGGCTGCGGCCGCTGTCTGACAGGCATTATGTTTGGCAAACCCATTTCGTGTACCGTCAATCCGTCTGTACAATCAGATGCGGTGGAGCCGGCAGCAGATAAGAAAAAAGTATTGGTAATCGGCGGCGGTCCGGCTGGAATGGAAGCAGCATATATTGCCAAGATGCGCGGGCATGAGGTGGTCTTGTGCGAGAAAACGCAGGAGCTGGGCGGATTGCTGCGTTTAGCGGCGGTGCCGATTGGCAAACAGGAGCTGTGCAAGGTGATTCAATTTATGACACGGAGACTGCAAAATGCAGGGGTAGAAATACGCAAAAACTGTGAGGTTACACCAGACATGATTGCAGCAGAGTTTGCGGGATATGAAGTGCTCTGTACTTCAGGTGCAAAGGCAAAAGAAATAGAGGCATTTAGGTGCTTCCGGCAGACGATGACCGCAGATGATATTCTGTCAGGAAAAGGATTTCCAGGGCGAAAAGTAGTGATTCTTGGCGGTGGTTCTGTAGGGTGTGAAACAGCAGATTATTTGGCGCCTTTAATTGATGACCGATTTCCGGCAAACCGCGATGTGACGGTGATTGAAATGACAGATGCGCTTATGGCAGGTGAGGGCGGCGCTGCCAAAAGTGTGCTGACACAGCGTCTGATGCGAAAAGGGGTAAAGATTGAGCTCAAAAGTATGGTTTCCAAAGTAGATGAAACCACCATTACATATATCAAAAATGGAACAGCGTATGTGATTGATGATGCAGATACCCTTGTATTTGCAGTGGGCTACACGCCCGCACCGGTAAATTTTGAGGGTGCTCATGTACTTGGAGACTGCAATAAGGTAGGAAATTTAAAAGATGCGATAGCCGAAGCATATGCATTTGCAAAAAATTTATAAATAATGCATCGCAATTAATATAGAAGAAACGGAACTAAAAAAACAGTTTCGAAACGAAAGCGACTGGGAGAAAATTCAGCTATGAACTTGATAGATGAATTTTACTCCCGTAACAAGGGAGCGGAAGTGAAGAAACGGAACTTTGAATGGAGGTATGTATGGAGAGAAAGATATTAGAACCAATTCAGGTAGGAAATATGACATTAAAAAACAGAATTATGTTTCCGCCGCTGACAACAGGGTATGAGGAGCGCGATGGCTCTATTGGGGCGCGCAGCCTTGGATTTTATGAGCGCCTTGCCAAGGGCGGGGCTGCCTATATTGTTATTGGCGATGTGGCGCCAGTCCGCACGGCATCGCCGACGCCAATGCTTTATGATGACAGCCAGATTCCCGCATTTGAGAAACTGGCAAATGCACTACACGCACATGGCAGCAAACTTGCACTGCAAATCTTCCACCCAGAGTATGATGTGCCTGGCGTTGGAAAGCTGATCATGGCAGCCCAAATGGCGCGGAAAGCAGCAGCAGAAGCACAAGCGGCCGGAAATCAAGAAGAATGTCAAAAGCAGACGGAACAGGCAGAGAAAGTAACAAAAGAGGCATATGCAAAACTTCGTTATGAAATGCAGCATTTTGTGGATGAGGCAACCCAAGAACAGTTGTCACAGATTTGTCAAAGTATCGCACAGTGTGCTGCGAGAGCGCAAAAAGCAGGTGTGGATGCAATTGAGGTGCATGGAGACAGACTGCTGGGATCTATGTGTTCAAAATTATTGAATCACCGCACAGATGAATACGGAGGCAGCTTAGAGAACAGGACAAGATATGCGTTGGAAGTGGTAGCGGCAATCAAGGAAGCAGCACCCGCAATCGCTGTTGAGTACAAACTGCCATTGATTACTGTCAACGCAGATGGTTCACTGCGTGGAAAAGGCGGATTGGAAGAGGACGAAGTCGTTGAATTTGCCAAACTTTTGGAACAGGCTGGTGTGGATATGATTCAGGTAGCGCAGGCAAATCATACCGGAAATATGGGAGATACGATTCCGCCCATGGGCGATGTGCCGTACAACTGGACGCTTCCGGTGGCAAGGCGTGTAAAGAATACAGTAAATATTCCAGTTGCTACAGTTGGACGCGTGATTACAGTAGAAGCTGGGGAACAGATTCTTGCCAATGGTGAAGCGGACATCATCGGTTATGGAAGGTCGCTTCTGGCAGATCCGGATATTGCAGTAAAGACAGCCGCTGGAGAGTGTATTCGGGAATGCTTAAACTGCAATAAAGGATGTGTGGATGCGATTCAGAACCGCCGTTATATTTCTTGTGTGCTCAACGCGGAAAATGGAGATGAGACAACCATATTTATAAAACCGTCAGAGGATATCAAGAAGGTTGCAATTGTCGGCGGCGGAATTGCCGGACTTGAGGCAGCGCGTGTCGCAGCAAAACGTGGTCATCAGGTTGTGCTCTTTGAAAAGGGAGCAAAGATTGGCGGACAAATCCATTTGGCAGCAGTACCACCCAGAAAGAGCGAGATTCTTCGTGCGATTTCGTATTATGAAAAAATTCTTCCGACGCTGAATGTGGATTTGAAGCTTCACACGGAACCAACCGCAGAAGAGTTGAACGGATTTGACGGCGTATTAGTGGCAGTCGGCGCTCATAATATGGCGCTGCCAATGCCAGTAGAAAACAGCAATGTTGTGTCTTCTTGGGACGTTTTGAAAGGCACAGAGGTTTCAGGCACCTGTGTGGTGTTGGGCGGCGGACTCGTAGGGACTGAAACAGCAGAGTATCTGGCGGAAAAAGGATATAAGGTTGCTATTGTAGAAATGCTTGATAAAATTGCTGCGGGAGAATCAGGTACCGTACTTCCGCTGATTACAAAGGATTTTGAGAAGCATGGCGTAGCGCAGCATGTCAGCACAAAAGTGAATGAAATTCGCGACAATGTTATTTATGCGACGAACCTGACAGACAATACAGAAGTAGTGATTTCAGCGGATACCATTGTCAATGCGCTTGGTTCCAAGAAAAATGCATTTGACGCGGCTGGAATTACAGCGCCTATTACATATATTGGGGATTGTTCCGGGGAACGCACAGCAGATATTGCGGCAGCGATCCGCAGTGCATACCATGCAGCAAATGAAATCTGATGAAATATTTACGAGAATATTTTAATTTATGCGGGCTTGCAGTATTGCAGACCCGCGTTTTGTGTTATAATGAACCAAAATAGCAAAGATGTTGGGAAGTATATGGTAGGGAGGTAAGCATGGATATTGATAAAATATATGCAATGGAATTTTCGGTCGTTTATAAACTGCTTGTCGATAAAGCGATGAGAAAGGGGCGCACCAAGGCGGAGGTCAACGAAATCATTCGGTGGCTGACAGGGTACACCAACAAAGAGCTGGAACGTATGGTGAAAAAACCAACAAGTTATGAGGAGTTTTTTGGAAATGCGCCTTGCATGAATGAGAAAAGAAAACTGATAAAAGGAATGATATGTGGTGTGCGGGTACAGGAGGTGACGCCTGAGCTGATGCGTGAAATACGTTATCTCGATAAGTTGATTGATGAACTTGCAAAAGGCAAGCCAATGGAAAAGATTTTGAGAAAGTAGGCTGGTGTCTATAAATGTATAAAATAATGATTGTTGAGGATGACGCTTCTACACGCGATGAATTGGCACTTCTTCTCCAAAATGAAGGATATTTTCCTGTTTTGGAAGTAGATTTTGCTGAGATTGCAAAACAGGCAGAACAGGAAAAACCGGATTTGATTTTACTGGATATTGGATTGCCAGGGCGGGATGGGTTTTCTTGGTGCGCCAGTCTGCAAAAAAATCGAAAGACACCAATTATCTTTGTTACCAGCAGGAATTCGAGTATGGATGAGATAAGGGCGCTAAGTCTTGGAGGAGATGACTATATTACCAAGCCATATAATATTCCGGTATTGCTTGCACGCATCAAGGCAGTTTTGCGCAGAGGCAGCACATCAGGGGCGGATATATTGGAGCGAGATGGGCTGCGGCTGAATCTGACAAAGGGAACGGTAACAGCAAACGAACAATCACAAGTGCTATCACGCAATGAAATGCAGATACTGGCTTGCTTGATGGAACATGCAGGTGAGATTGTATCCCGGTCTGATTTGATTGAAACACTTTGGGACAACAAAATTTATATTGATGATAATACGCTCAGTGTCAATGTAACGAGGCTTCGCACCAAGCTGGCCGCAATCGGGAAACCAGATTGGATAAAAACGCGCAGAGGAATGGGATATCAAGTATAAAGTTGGAGGTCATATGACATTTTTTGAATGGGTAGAGGACCGCTTGGGGCATTTTGTTCTTCAGGCGGTTTTTGTAATCGTGTCAACAACAGTTCTGTTGTCTACAGGTACAAGCATAGGAATTATTACATTATTGCTGATTATGTGGTTTTTCTTTTTTATAGGGATACAGGCGATTCAGTTTGTGAAAATGCGTTCGCATTTATGCGAATTGGAGTGCATTATGGATAATTTGGATGAGAAGTATTTGTTTGCAGAATGTATTCCGAAACCGCAAAGCATTTATGAGCGGAAGCTATTTGATTTGTCACGCAGGGCTGGAATGGCAATGATAAGCAATGTTTCGAATGCAAGGGGATCCTATCAGGAATATCAGGAGTATGTGGAGAGCTGGGTGCATGAGATCAAAACGCCAATCACAGCAGCAGGGTTAATTTGCCGCAATGCAGACTTGGAAATCCGGAGAAAGCTTGCGCCGGAACTTGCCAAAATTGAAGCGCATGTGGAGCGGGCATTGTTTTATGCGCGGCTGGAAAATCCAGAAAAAGATATGGTAATCTGCCAGACTAGCCTAGAAGAGATTGCTGCAAAGTCGATTGAACAGTATAAGACACTGATGATTCAAAATAATATACGATTGGAGCTGGAAAATATAGATCAGATTGTCTATACAGATAAAAAATGGCTGGTGTTTGTATTGGGACAATTGTTTCAGAACGCAGTTCAATACAAAAGTGAGGCCCCTGTGATCTCTTTGGTGTCAAGGCGGCTTGGAAATCAGGTGCAGTTGATGGTGCAGGATAATGGTATTGGTATCGAATCACATGAATTGCCGCGTGTATTTGACCGTGGATTTACAGGCAGCAATGGGCGTTCTAGGGGAGGTTCTACAGGAATGGGGCTGTATCTTTGCCATAGACTGGCAGATTATCTGCAAATTGATATTAAGGTTAATTCAAGGGTAAATCAGGGAACATGTGTGACACTGACGTTTCCAGCAAAGCAAAACCTTACAAAACTGTAAGGAAAATCAATAGCAAAGCGATACAAAACGGTATGTTTTTGCAATAAAATAAAAGCACCAAATTAAAAGTCCAGCTAAGAAATGTTAAGTGTTTTATACAAATAACTTCTGCTGGATAGTGCTATCGCGCAGCGATTAAAAAAAGGAGGCAATCATATGCTGCAAGTGAGAAATATAGAGAAATATTATGGAAGCAAAAACAATGTCACCAAAGCATTAGACCGTGTCAGCTTTGATGTGATGGATGCCGAATTTATTGCGATTATGGGTGCATCAGGAAGTGGAAAGACTACTTTGCTAAACTGCATTTCAACAATTGATACCGTAAGTGCTGGGGATATTTTGCTGGATGGCGAAAGTATTGCGCAGCTGCCTGTTGGAAAATTGGCGCAGTTTCGGAGAGAACGGCTGGGATTTGTGTTTCAGGACTTTAATCTGTTGGATACACTGACAATTGAAGAAAATATTGGTCTTGTATTGTCGCTCAATCACAGAGATGCGCATACAGTTCAGAAACAAGTGAAGGAAGTAGCAGATAAATTAGAAATTTATGACATTTTGGGAAAATTCCCATATCAGGTATCTGGTGGGCAGAAACAGCGTGCTGCCTGTGCGCGTGCAATTGTAGCAGGGCAGTCCTTGCTGCTGGCAGATGAGCCGACAGGGGCGCTTGATTCAAAATCCTCCAAGAATCTTTTGGAAATTATGACAGAGATGAACCAAAATATGAATGCTACAATTTTAATGGTAACACATGATGCCTATAGCGCGAGCTATGCAGGCCGTGTACTGTTTCTCAAAGATGGGCGTATTTTCAATGAGCTATTGCGCGGGGAACGGACACGTTCTGTTTTTTATCATGAAATTATAGATGTTTTGGCATTGTTGGGAGGTGATATCAGTGACGTTATTTAAACTCTCTCTGCGCAATGCCAAAAGGCAGGCAAGGGATTATCTTGTCTGCTTTGTTACAATGGTTTTAGCCGCTGCCCTGCTTTATACGTTTAATGGGCTTGTTTTTTCTGAGGAGATTCAGAATTTGTCCCGACTCATGAAGAATATGAAAAGCATAATTGTTTTGGTTAGCATTGTGGTTATATGTATTATTGGATGGCTGGTTTCCTACACAACGAATTTTATGTTGAGCCGACGCAGTCGGGAACTGGGAACATACATTTTGATTGGACTTGAAAATCGACAGGTGGCGCGAATGTTCTTTTTGGAAAATGTCGCTGTAGGAGGGATTGCGCTTTCTTTTGGCTTTTTGCTCGGAGGTTTTGTATTTCAGATCTTAAGGGCAATTGTGCTGACAATGTTTGATGTTTCCTATCAATTTTCTATTTCTTTTTCGTATCGGGCGATTGTGCTGACAGCAATCTATTTTGTGGGGATATATCTGCTTGCGCAGTTCAAGAATCGCAGGCGAATCCGGTCAATGAAAATTTATGATCTTATTTATTTTGAGCGGAAAAACGAAAATGCGATGATTCAAAAAAACGGTTTACAGAAAAAGATATTTGTGATTTCCATTGTACTAGGAATGATTGGTACGCTGTGTCTTATGATGAGGGATTTGCTTTTGGGCATCATTGGTGCGTTGTGTATCATTATTTTTCTGTATGGATTTTTTGCGAGTTTTTCTTCTGGCGTTCCAGTCTGGTTTGAAAAACATGCAGCGCAGAAGTATCAAAAACAGAATCTTCTTATATTTCGTACTTTGTCAGCAAAGCTTTCCACAATGGGAGTTGTGATGGCTACGATTGCCTTGTTGTTTACAGCGACATTGGTATCGGAAGGAACAGGAATGGTTTTTCGGGCTATTTTTGTGAATCGGGCAGAACAAGTGACTTGCTTTGATTTGATGTTGGGATTTCGTGAGCAATCAGAAAAAGCAATAAAAGATTTTATGGAAGCGATTGAAGACAGCATTTCTGTGAAATCTTCCAGACGGTATAGTATATACTTGGGAGAAAATACAGACATATCCGATCGTATTGAGGAAAAGATGCAGAACGTTAGTACTTATTATAATGAGAAGGATGTGTTGATGCGCATGAGTGATTATGCGGCGCTTCGGAAGATGCTGGGGTATGCGGAAGTCAAATTGGAGCCAGATACCTATCTGATTCACTGTCGGCCCTATGTGGCGGAAGCATTGGGAAATTGGAATCAGACTATTGCAGCAGGACGCCACACGCTGCGTTTTGCTGGTATGCATACAGAGATTTTTGCACAAAATTTGTGGAATGTGAATGGACACGGATTTGTTGTGGTAGTACCAGATGAGGTGGTGCAGGACCGCCCTGTGAGCCACCATATTTATGCACTTATGTCAGAAAATCCAATCAGTGAGGCGCAATATACGCTGCTGGAAAACAGGTTCGATCAAATAATAAACACAACATGGGATTTCGATACACGGCTTATCATCCGTTCTGCAGAGGAAGCGGAGACGGCTTCGATGACAGTGATGACAGTTTTTCCCCTGTATTATCTGGCATTGACCCTTACGATGACTGCTGCAGTGATTCTTACGATACAGCAACTCTGTGAGACAGAGCGATTTCAGCGCCAATTTGCGCTCTTGTATAAGCTTGGAATGGAGCATCGGGAAATGAGAAAAGCGCTGCGGACGCAGTTAGCGATTTACTATGCGATGCCTGCGATACCTTCTATTGTTATCGGTGTTTCATTTATCATAAATCTGGGTTATTCTGTAGAACCGGGAACTATGGAAGGTGTCAGCCACCCGCTTGTCATTACGGGAATTGCATTGGGATTGTTTTTTCTAATCTATTCCCTTTATATTTCGATGGCGTATCATACCTTAAAACGCAATGTAATTGGGAAAATTTTGTGACAGCATATTTTCAAGCAGGTTAAAAAATTCATAAATATCTGTTGATACGATAGAAAATGAGGTGTATAATAAAAGAAACTCCGAGCGTACATTGCTTGAAAAAGGAGGGAAGGAGGGAAAAAACAATGAATGATGAAACCAAACAGATTGCAGACAGTTTTCGATGCAAATATACAGTATTTGAGAAGGGGACGGATCCCGATTTAGTGGAGCAGGCATATTTGAAGGCATATGAGCTTGGAAAAAAGGAGGGATTTTGTCCTGCAATTGTTTGCCTGAATGAGTATGTAGGTCCATTACTTCAGGAAATGGAAAAGGAAGGATATAACATTCAGGATGAGATTGCCAAATGTCAGGACAACGGCAAGGAAATTTTGGAGGAACGTTTCCAGGAATATACAGAATGTTTTGATGAAGATGAGCTCATAGATTTCATAGGAGAAGAAACAGAAGGAGAGGAAGTAACAAACTTTATAGGATGTTGTTCTTATGAGGATGGCACATTAGAAGCAGATACGCTGCTTTTGGAGATTCCAGTCAAAAATCCTTGGGAAGTTGTTGCCTATATTCCTTTGGGCGGTTGGAATGAATATCCAGCTACTGATGATATGCTGGCAATTTGTAAATACTGGTATAAAAAGTATAATGCTGTTCCAGCGGCATTTACAAATGATGTCATGGAGTTCTATGCTCCGTCTGGTTTAAATGGAGTGGACAGCCTGGAAGCAGCAAAAGAACATTATGGATTTTGTTCAGACCGCGTTGATCAGGGAACGCAAACCTATAAACTTTCTGAACTGGCAGCAGGACTGGAAAAATCCAAGGTATGGTATTTTTGGTGGGATTAAAGATAAAATGGTAGTGTAATATAGATAATTGAAATTGGGGCTGCACATATTTGCAGCTCCTTTTTCGCTTTGGGGGATATTGCTTTAACCCCATGGAGAAATCCATGGGGTTTTATATTGTATTGGCAATCCATTTCGTGTATATTATAAGGAAGAGACAGCATAGACAAGACAAGGGGAAATTTCAGTGAATTATATTATTTTTGATTTGGAATGGAATCAGGCTGCTGACTTAAAGACAAAGACTGAAAACAGTCTTGAGTTTGAGATTATAGAGATTGGCGCAGTAAAACTAAATGAAAAGAGAGAGCTTATTGACAAATTTCATGAGCTTATCAAACCGCAGGTGTTTCACAAAATGAATCAGGTTACAGGGGAGCTGATTCATCTTGATCTGGAACAGCTTGGGAACTGCCGTACTTTTGTTCAGGTTGCTGCTGACTTTATCAGATGGTGTGGCACCGAACGCGTTTTTTGTACCTGGGGAACTATGGACCTTATGGAACTGCAGAAAAATATGGCGTACTATCATATGGCGCCATTGTCAGAAAAAACGATTCGGTTTTATGATATACAGAAGCTTTTTAGCATTGCATTTGAGGACCGCAAGTCTAGGCGGACATTAGAATATGCGGTTGATTTTCTTGGCATCAGAAAGGATGTGGAGTTTCACAGGGCAGATGCGGATGCTTACTATACAGCAAAGGTCTTGCGTTATATCAAAGACGGCAGTGTATTTGACAATTATTCTTTTGATACATACACGCTTCCACAAACCAAGGCGGAGGAAATCAAGGTATATTTTGATGAATACTATAAATACATTTCACGGGAATTTGCGGACAAGCAGGAAGCGATGGCAGATGCAGACGTTGCATCGACAACGTGTTTTTTGTGCGGCTGCAAAACCAGAAAAAAGATTCCTTGGTTTACCAATAACAGCAGGAATTATTACACAATTGTAAATTGTGCGCATCATGGGCCTATAAAAGGAAAAATACGGATACGAAAATCAGAAAGTGGAAAAATATATGTCGTCAAGACAATGAAACGGGCGGCTCCGGATGTTGTGGAGGATATTTTAAACAAGAAAAAACAGATTCGCGAGAGCAGAAAAAGAAAGAGGCTTTAGTGCCTCTTCCTGTTTCGAATCCGTCTTTTGCGAAGCTTTTTTTCGAGTCGGGCAGTTCTGCGCGCCTGCCTTTTGGCGGTACGCGTTTCTTTTTTGATGCTGCGCCGGCGTTTGTTGCTCTGTCCCTTCGGGGAGAAATTGTAGCTGTTGATGGTAGAGATTGCAAACAGTATCAAAATGACGACTGCAGCACCTGACAAAACAATCAGAATTACTTTTTTGACATTGATATAGATAATATTTGCGTCTTCTTCGGAATCTTCTGCTTCCGACGAAGATTCGGTTTCTGCGGCAGTGGAAGGCTGTGTGCTTCCAGGAGCAGGGGTGTCTGCAGCAAAGCTGAATACGGGCTTCTCTGGCTGAAACAGTACAATATTGCAGCTTCCAACATCCACGCCGGAATATTTGTAATGAATTGTAGCGATAATATTATCTTCGTCCGTTTTGATATATTTGCCATCTATTGCATCTGTGTAAGTCAGAGTAGATGCAATTTCTGAGAATTCGGCGGTGTTTGGCAGGATAACATAAGCATTTTCTTCCATAGATATCAGCGGTGTGGAATCACCAAACAAATCGTGGTCTGTATCAAAGAAATCCAAGGTGTTAATCTTGTATTTTGTTTCATTGTCATACACAGAAACACGTTTGAAGTTTTCAAAACCATACTGAAACAGTGCGATGGTATCCTCAAACTGATAGGGCGTTTCTTCTGCAAAGACGACACAGACAAGCTTCATGCCGTTTTTCTCCGCGGCAGATACCAATGTCTGGCGGGACTGTGAGACATAGCCGGTCTTGCTGCCTAGAAGATGACTGTATGCATAGGGCTTTCCTTTGTAAAGTTGATTTTTGGAAGCAATCCAGGTATCTTCCTCGTCCTCTGGCTGAAGGCGAAAGTGATAGTTTGGGGAGGAGGACATCTTGCAAAGAAGCTCATTGCTAAAAAATTCACAACCAATCAAAGCAAGATCATGAGCACTGGTATAATGATTGTCGTCGTATAGCCCATTGCAGTTGACAAAATTCGTTTCTGTACAGCCAAGTTCCTTTGCTTTCTGGTTCATGAGCTGCGCAAAAGCGGCGACACTTTTTTCTTTTCCGAGCTTTTCAGCGACATGTTCTCCAACAGCGCTGGCAACTTCATTGGCAGACTGGACAAGCACACAGTAGAGTGCATTTTCCATAAGGATCGTGTCGCCGGTGTCAACGCCGCCAAGCTTGGAACCGTCTCCAGGGACATCATATATGGATTCACGGGAAAATGTGATGATTTCGTCCATGGTACAGTTTTGCATTGCCAACAGGCACGTCATAATTTTGGTGGTGCTCGCCGGATAGCTTTTTTCATGAATATTTTTGGCATACAAAATCGTATGTGTGTTCATTTCCATAAGAATCGCAGACTGTGCGCCGACAGCAGGCCCTTCTGGCCAGTCTGCGATTTCATTTGACTGTATTGGAAGCGTTTTGCGTTGTTCCATTTCTTCAAGAGGATCTCGTTCGGCATGGCACAGTGCAGAACCAGGAAGAATCCGCTCTGCAAAAGGAGCGCTTGAAGCCAGTATTGCTGCAAACAGAACAGTAGATACCAATTGATATAATATTTTTTTTGCAAATTTCATTTCGCCAGTCCTTTCATTTATATACTAGATTGTACACTATTTTCAAAAAGATGTAACCTGTATTTTCCAATAGAAAGGCTGCTTTATAGAAATTTCATAATTTAGTGACAAAATTACCCAAAAGGTGTAAAATATATATGAAAATTTTGGAAATGAGGTAGAAAGAATTGCGGTTAAAAAATATTGCCGGTTCGCGTGAAGTGATTGCAGACAGTAGGTTTGTCATACATGAGCCGCAGAACCAAAAAGGAAAATGGCAGGATCTGTTTGGAAACAAAAATCCAATACAAATAGAAATCGGCATGGGAAAAGGACGCTTTTTGATGGAACTAGCAGCAGGGAATCCAGATATTAATTATATTGGCATTGAAAAATATTCTTCGGTGCTGTTGCGCGCGGTTCAAAAGATGGAGGAGAACGAACTGCCAAATCTGCGGTTTATCCGTATGGATGCGGAGGACCTTTGTGAAGTATTTGACAAAGAGGAAGTAGACAAAATCTATCTGAATTTTTCAGATCCATGGCCCAAGGACAGACATGCCAAAAGGCGTCTTCCATCAAGGCAATTTCTTGCGCGGTATGACAGAATACTTTCAGCGGACGGCAGGGTAGAATTCAAAACAGACAATGAAGGTCTTTTTGATTTTGCGCTTTTGGAGGTGGAGCCTGCGGGCTGGAAGATGGAAGCATCAACGAGGGACCTGCACCACGATAAAAAACTATTTCCTGGAAATATTATGACGGAATACGAGAAAAAATTCTCGTCATTGGGAAATCCTATTTATAAATATATCATTTACCGTGAAAAAAGGGAAAACAAAAATTGCGCAGCGACAAACGAAAGTCGCAAAGATGCACGAGAGAAATTTTCATGAGTGTGTTAGCGAATGAAAAGGACTCTCAGAAGAGTGCATCGAAGAGACTTTAGCTTTAGAGCCGTCGCGCAGCGACTTATAATAGGAGGAACATAATGTTTTTTGTATTTTTTTTGCTGTGGATTGTGTTTAATGGGCGCATTACCACAGAAATTGTGCTTTTTGGACTTGTGATTTCTGCAGCATTGTACTGGTTTATCTGCAAATTTATGAACTTTAGTGCACAAAGAGAACTGCAGTATTTCAAAAAAAGTGGTTATCTGATACAGTATTTTTACTATGTGCTCAAAGAGATTGTATTGGCCAACTTTACAACCATGAAGTTTATATGTTCTTCAAACAAAGTGATTGAGCCGGTACTAATCACCTTTGAGACGCATTTGAAGACGGACACTTCAAAGTTTCTGCTTGCCAATTCGATAACGCTGACGCCAGGAACCATCACGGTTTCTGTAGATGGCAACAGATTTATAGTCCACTGTCTTGATAGGGATTTAGCAGAAGGAATCGAAACCTCTGTATTTGTCAAACTATTAGAAAAAATAGAAAACTAAATTAAAATTAAACAGAACTCAAAAAAAGCACTGTGTGTTGGAATGCAGTGCGGAATTCAAAAAACAGCACTGTCATCCAACGCGCAGAACAATTCATGACATTGAAAATGGAAAGGAATTGTTCTGGCAACCAAAGCGTTGGAATGCAGTGCGGAACTTAAAATAGGGGGATATAGATATGCAAAGTGGTGACAGGCTGCTTGATACCATTTCTGGAAGCGTTTTGACAGTCATACCTATTATATTGGCAGTGATGGTGCTTATCTGCCTGATACGGGCTATAAAAGGCCCAAGAACAGCAGACAGGATTGTTGCAATCAATATGATGGGTACACTTACTATGGTTATCATCGCGGTACTCGCAGTAAAAATGGATGAAGGATATCTGGTGGATATCTGCCTTATTTATGCAATGATTTCCTTTTTGGCGGTTACACTCTTGGCAAAGGTGTATATGGGTGTGTACGCTGAGCGGAAAAAGAACGAGGAAAAAAAGGAGGGGGAAAAAGAATGATTGCATTACAATGGATTCAATTTCTTGTAGGAACTGCTTTTTTGATATGCGGCGTGATTGTTTTTGGCATTGAATTGTATGGGGTGTTCAAATTCCGCTATGTTCTAAACAGAATGCATGCAGCAGCACTGGGGGATACGTTGGGAATTCTGCTATCAATGCTGGGACTGATGCTGATGATAGGATTCAACTTCACATCGCTCAAAATGCTGTTGGTGGTTATATTCTTGTGGTTTGCTTCTCCAGTCGCTTCCCATACATTGGCGCGGTTTGAGGCAGCAACCAATGAACAGCTTGAAAAAGACTGTGAAATCCGCAAAGATTAGGGCGGCGTTTTTGGTTATCGTGAATCAAATTATGGAGGATTAGAATGGAAATATTTCAGATTGTATTATTTATTTTTTTGATTGTATGTGCAATTTCGGTAAGTTTTTCAAAGAATCTGCTGAACTCGATTATTATTTTTATGTCCTATAGTTTGATAATGGCGATCATATGGATTCTTTTGGAATCTCCGGATTTGGCGATCACAGAGGCGGCAGTTGGCGCAGGGATTACAAGTGTTCTATTTTTTGTGACTCTCAAAAAGATTCAGGCAATTGTTGCGATGGACAGAGATATCGATAAGGAAAATCACAAAAACAAGAAATAAAAAACAACGCGCAGCGACTATCTAAAGTCGCGAAGATGCACGAGAGGAATTTTCATGAGCGGTCTAGCGAATGAAAAAGACTCTCACAAAGGGTGCATCGAAGAGACTTTAGCTTTAGAGCTGTCGCGCAGCGACTTATAATAGGAGGGCGTAAAATGAGCCGGTTATTATCTGAAGAAGAATATCGCCATACAAGGGCATTTAAAATAAAACGCTGGTACCATGGTGAGAAAGACCCTTATATCGGAAGTGTGGAGATGAAGCCGCAAAAGCCGTTTAAAGAGGATATAGCAGTGCAGAAAAAGCGCATACATGACGAGGCGTTTTTGAAAAGAAATATTTATGATATAGAACATAACAGAAAACTACAATTTTTCCAGAAATTCTATAAAGTGGTTTCGATTTTGTTTGTGTTTTTGCTAATTGGAATTTTGTTGTATATGGTGTCGTATCTCCCGCCCGTGGGAAATGCTGCAAATCCGGATAATAACGAAGTAGCAGCCAAATACATTGAGGACGGAATGAAAGATACCGGAGCAGTCAATATTGTGACAGGAATGATTCTCGACTATCGTGCTTTTGACACCCTTGGAGAATCCAATGTGCTGTTTATAGCGACCTGTACCGTACTTATCCTTTTGCGCGCAGACAGCAAATCTGGAAAACAACAGGAGGAGGAGAGCGATCGCCTCTATGAGCCGAAAAATGACATTATTGTTCAGAAAGTGGCATTTTTCCTGGTTCCGACCATTATTATTTTTGGCATTTATATCATATTGAACGGCCATTTATCACCAGGCGGCGGATTTTCTGGCGGCGCCATTATTGGTTCAGGATTGATTTTGTATGTGAATGCGTTTGGCTTCAAAAAAATAGAACGCTTTTTTACACAAAAAACATACAAATGGATATGCTTTGTATCACTGTTATTTTACTGTCTTGCAAAGGCATATTCTTTTTATTGCGGAGCACATCATCTTGAGACAGGAATACCGCTTGGGACACCAGGAGATATTTTAAGCTCTGGATTGATACTTCCGTTGAATATTTGTGTAGGACTGGTTGTGGCATGCACCATGTATGCATTTTATGCAATGTTCAGAAAAGGAGGATTTTAGAATGGGGGGAAATTTACTGGCAAACTATGCAGAAGCAGTTGCTATGATTTTGTTTGGCATTGGATTTTCAAATCTATTGCTGCAAAAAAACCTAATCAAAAAAATTATCGGTCTGAATATTATGGATACTGCAACCTATCTGTTTCTCGCAGAGAAGGGGTATATTGCAGGGCGGGAGGCGCCAATTGTAGTAGATAATGTGACAAGTGTGGAGGCATATATTAATCCAGTGCCCGGCGGACTGGTACTGACTGGTATCGTGGTTTCCGTATCGGTCACTGCATTGATGCTTTCGCTGACAATTCGGCTCTATCGAAGATATCACACACTGGATATGGATGAGATTTCAACAATCCTGAAAAAGGAGGATTAACAATGGACTTTGTACAGAATTTTCCTTTTTTCAGTATTTTGTTGTCGCTGGGATCGGGTGTATTGACTTCGATTATGAATCAAAAGGTCGCGCGCATCTGGAATACTTGTATTCTTTTGGCAATTACTGCAATGTCAGCAGTGGTGTTTGTCTATATGCTTGGTGTGGGAGAACCCTATACATTTATGATGGGGCACTTTCCGGCGCCGTGGGGAAATGAGATTCGAAATGGTGTTCTTGAATCAGGGATGGCACTGTTTTTTTGTATTGTCATGCTGCTATCGCTGAAAGGCGGACAAGAACATATTAATGCAGAAATAGAAGAGACAAAAATCAATCTGTATTATATTATGATTAATTTGTTGTTGAGTTCTCTGCTGGCGTTGATATATACAAACGATTTGTTTACAGCGTATGTGTTTGTGGAAATCAATACGATCAGTGCCTGTGGTTTGATTATGATCACGCAGAGCGGACGTACCATTGAGGCAGCCACCAGATATATGATTATGAGTTCTCTGGGATCTGGTCTGCTTTTGATGGGACTTTGTATACTCTATGATATCACGGGACATCTGCTGATGAGCAATATTAAAACAAGTGTGGCATATGTTTATGAGCAGGGAATTTATAATGTTCCGCTGATGGCGTCGATTGGTATGATTTGCGTTGGACTTGCGATTAAAAGTGCACTCTATCCGTTTCATACATGGCTTGCAGATGCATATGGGTATTCGACCGTTTCGAGCGCTGCAATTTTATCAAGTCTTGTGTCAAAAGGATATATCTTTTTGTTGATTAAGATCTTTTTCCGCGTTGTAGGATTTGATGTGATTGCAGACTCAAAAGTTATCAATGTTTTGTTTATTTTTGGCCTGTGTGGTATGATTATGGGTTCTGTCAATGCGATACTGGAAAACGATATCCGGCGTATGATTGCCTTTTCTTCTGTAGCGCAGATTGGATATATTTATATGGGGTTTGGACTTGGAACTACGTTTGGAATCGTAGCAAGTATTTTTCATATTTTGTCCCATGCTTCCACCAAATCGCTGCTGTTTATGGCTGGTGTAGGGTTGACAGATGCCTCTGGAGGAAGCAAAAAATTTGCAGACTTAACGGGCAGCGCCTACCGCAGTCCGATTGCGGGCATTGCGTTTTCGATAGGGGCCTGTTCGATGGTGGGGATTCCAATGTTTTCCGGATTTATCAGCAAGCTGCTTTTTGCGCAGGCAACCGTGCAGAATTCTGTGGCAAAAATGCTGCCTACGCTGATTTGTCTGGCGGTTAGTACCGTTTTGAATGCGATTTATTTCATGAAGACGGTGATAAGGATTTATACACCAATGGAAAAACATGTAAAGCAGACAAAAGCGGGTGAAGCTGCGTATGCGAGTGTAAAAAAGCATACGCTTTACAGTGTTTCGCTGCTGTTAATGATCATTCTGAATATGATACTTGGTTGCTGCTCACAGCCAATTGTAGATTGGATAACAAGCGGCCTGAATATGTTTGGATAGGGTAGGAGGGATTGAAAGATGATGATTTTATTGCCGGTGATCCTGCCTGTTCTCGTAGGATTTGTGCTGCTTTTTATTCCCGAAAAGGCATTGGGCAGCAGACAGAAGCTTTTGAAAATTACAGGGCTGTCATTGCTTGGCAGTGCGGCTTTGGCGGTACTTGCGATAAGCGGGATTTTTGGAGAACGTTTGGTTCTATTCTGCCTGATTGATGCGATACCAGTCTATTTTGCGATTGACGCTGTAGGAAAAATTTTTGCAGGAATTGTCATATTTGTCTTTTTGATGGCTGGGTTTTTCTCCTTTTCCTATATGGTGCACGAGAAAAATGAAAAGCGTTATTACAGCTTTTATCTGATAACATTTGGTGTGCTGATGGGGCTTTGCTTTGCAGGGAATCTGGTGACACTGTATCTGTTTTATGAGTTTATGACGCTTGCTTCTATGCCGTTGGTGCTTCATAGTGGGACTAAGGAGGCGATAATGGCAGGGCTGAAATATATGTTTTATTCGTTTTGCGGGGCATATATGGCGCTGTTTGGAATTTATGTTTTGTACCACAATACCCGTGCCACCGCTGCTTCGGGGCTTGCACAAGGCAGTGCAGCGCATATGATGGACTTTGTGGCAGGCGGTTCGCTTGATATGGAGGCGGCTGTACAGTCAGGAAATACAGGGCTTTGCCTTATTGCAGTCTTTTTGATGATTGTAGGATTTGGGGTGAAAGCAGGATGCTTTCCGCTTCATGCATGGCTTCCGACGGCACATCCAGTAGCACCAGCGCCAGCTTCAGCGTTTTTGTCTGGTATTATTGTAAAGGGTGGAGTTCTGGCTATTATCAGAACGATTTACTATTGTGTCGGTCCGGATTTTGTGCGTGGAACATGGGTGCAGACTGTCTGGATAATTTTAGCGATTCTTACTCTTTTGATGGGGTCTGTGCTTGCTTTCAAAGAACAAGTTTTGAAAAAACGGCTTGCCTATTCGACAGTATCCAATCTGTCTTATATTTTGCTGGGACTTTCTATGTTCAATGTGACGGCGTTTACGGGCAGTCTGTTGCATGTAGTTTTTCATGCAATCATAAAAAGTGCACTCTTTTTGTTTGCAGGCGCTCTGATTTTTACAACTGGCAAGACAAAAGCCTATCATTATATAGGGCTTGGCAAAAAGCTTCCAGTATTGTTTTGGGGATACACCATTGTGGCGCTTGGACTGATTGGGATTCCGCCTACGAGCGGCGTAGTCAGCAAGTGGTTTTTGGCAGAAGGCTGCCTTGAGAGCGGAATTGCGGGATTTTCGTGGATAGGACCTGCTGCGCTTTTGGTATCGGCACTTTTGACAGCAGGATATTTGCTTCCTGTGAGCATTCGGGGATTTCTGCATACACCTGAAAAAGAGCTAGTGCTTGACAAATACAAAGAACCCTCCTTGTATATGTTGATTCCAGTTGTAATTCTTGCGGCAGCCACATTGATTTTGGGCTTGTATCCGATGCCGCTTATCACATTTATTTCTGGCATTGCCAATGCACTGATGTAGAAAGGAAGGTAGAAATTCATGATATTTGTTTTGATGCTGACAGTGATACTGCTTCCTTTTGTAGGCGGTGTGTTTCTGTCGCTGTTAAAATTTAAAAATAAGCGCAACAAGCAATGCTATATTTTTGGCTATGTTGCAGTCAATTCGCTGCTGACCTTTGTGCTGCTGTCACAGGGGCCAACGGAATTAATCAAAGTGATTAATTTTGCGGGGGAAAAGCTTGATATTTCATTGCGGCTTGATGGATTGGGTATGGTATTTGCAGGACTTGTGGCAGCACTTTGGCCGCTTGCAGTCCTCTACTCCTTTCCTTATATGGAGCATGAAAATAATGGGCGCCTGCACGAAAATATTTTTTATTTGTTCTATACAGCAACATACGGTGTGACGCTTGGAGTTGCAATGTCTGGAAATATGCTGACAATGTATTGTTTTTATGAGCTTCTGACACTTGTGACCGTTCCGCTTGTGCTGCATACACTGACACGAGAGGCAGTTCATGCGAGCCGCAAATACTTTTATTATTCACTAGGAGGCGCGGCATTTGCTTTTATTGGTATGATTTTCTTGATTGTCTATGGGGACAGTCTTGCTTTTTTGTATGGCGGAGTGCTCAATCCAGCAAATATGCGTGACAAAAAGGATATTTTGCTGCTTGTCTACGTGTTTTCTTTTATGGGATTTGGCGTGAAAGCGGCTGTCTGTCCGTTCAATGCGTGGCTTCCACAAGCAGGTGTGGCGCCAACACCAGTAACGGCGCTGCTTCATGCGGTTGCTGTCGTGAAATCGGGTGCGTTTGCACTGATGCGTCTGACTTATTATAGTTTTGGAGCAGATTTTGTCAGAGGTACGTGGGCGCAATATTTGTTGCTGGCAATTGTCATTTATACGATTATATATGGATGCAGTATGGCAGTGAAGGAAACACATATCAAAAGGCGATTGGCATACTCTACAATTTCCAATCTTTCCTATATTTTGTTTGGCGTTTTGATTATGACGCCACTTGGATTGATTGGGGCATTGTGCCATATGGTTTTTCATGGAGTGATGAAAATTTGTTCATTTTTCTGTGCGGGCGCAATGATAACGCAGGCCCATGCAATTTATGTGCATGAGCTTGACGGAATGGCAAGAAAGATGCCCAAGATTTTTGGAATCTTTACGATTTCTGCATTTGCACTTATGGGAGTTCCAGGACTTTGCGGGTTTGTATCAAAATGGTATCTTGCAAAAGCAGCTATGGACAGTATGAATCTACTGGCAGTGGTTGGCGTGGGAGGACTTTTGATTTCAGCCTTGCTGACTGCGATTTATATGCTCAGTATTACTGTCAGGGCGTATTTTCCAGGAAACGATTTTGATTATGCAGGTCTTGACAGCCAGATTCATGACCCCGACTGGCGCATGATTCTGCCGCTTATGATGTTTGTAGGTGCGATGATTGTATTTGGTGTTTATCAGGCTCCGCTTGTGAATTTTTTTGCAAGTGTGGCAAATGGTCTATTGTAGGAAGGAGGTTTGAGAGATGGGAACTGCGGTTCTTATGATTATCTTTCCTTTCATAGCAGGAATGATATTGTGGATGGTATTTAGAAACAAAAGTACCGACAAATCAAAAAGCATTTTGGCAGTCAGTATGATAGTTATTAGTCTGATAGAGCTTGCTGCTGCAGGGTATCTGGTGCTGTGCGATGTGCGCGGCATGACGCCGGAATTGTATCATTTGACAGGGGTATGCGGTCTTGGGCTGCATTTTCGATATACGGCATTTCGGGGTGTTTTGGGTGTGCTGAGCGCGGCGGCATGGTTTGTTACGTTTTTGTTTTCGATAGATTATATGAAAAAGGACGCCAATATACTGCGCTATGATTTTTTTAACTTGCTGACGCTGAGCGCGGTATTCGGGGTTTTTTATGCGGCGGATCTGTTCACTTTCTTTTTCTTTTTTGAGATGATGTCCTTTACTTCGTTTTTGTGGGTTGCGCACAGGCAGACAAAAGAAGCCGCCTACGCCGCCGGAACGTATTTGGGGATTGCCATTGCGGGCGGTATGGCAATTTTAATGGGCTTGTTTATTGTTTATAACATGCTTGGCACGTTGGATTTCAATGAGTTGTCCGCACGTGCATTTGATGCCGTAATGCTAGGCGGAGATTTAAAATGGCTTTATGCTGCGGCGGTGTGCATGTTTGTTGGATTTGGTGCCAAAGCGGGCGCTTTTCCAGTCCATGTGTGGCTGCCCGCATCGTATACAGAGTCGCCTTCGCCAGCGAGTGCGCTTCTGTCTGCCATTTTGAGCAAGACAGGCGTGTATGGAATTCTTGTGATTACAGCAGATATGATGCCGATGCAGGGAAAATGGGGGCTTTTTGTTTTGATCATTGGCGTTGTTACAATGGTGCTTGGCGGTATACGCGGTGTGATGAGCGATAATTTCAAGACAACAATCGCTTACTCCTCTATGTCCCAGATTGGTTTTATTATATTTGGAATAGGGATTCAGGGACTATTGGGGGAAATGACATCACTGGCAATGCTGATCGAAAGCACTGATATTATGGATGAAATCATAGGAATCCATGATATGGCAATCTATGGAACAAGGCTCCATATCATCAATCATTCGATTGTAAAGCTTGTCTTATTTATGGCGGCAGGCGTTGTATTTGCGAATGTAGGGAGCTATGATTTGAACCGTGTGCGCGGATTTGGGCGCAAAAAGCCATTTTTGCTGGTGACAGTGCTGCTTGCGGCGGCAGGCGTTGGCGGAATTCCACTTTTGAACGGGTATGTAAGCAAGACGCTTTTGCATGAGAGTATTGCAGAATATACGGCGCTTTTGCAGAAAGTGCCGATGGAATACGCAGCAAATGCTTATGGGAACGATGTTTTTATGCTGTATTCCCCATCTTTTTTTAAAGCGGTCGAATGGCTGTTTTTGTTTTCGGGAGGATTAACAATTGCATATATGACAAAGCTTGTTGTGGTTCTCTTTGTGGAAAAGAATCAGGACGCGTCTGCACAGAATGCATATGAGGCAAACAAACAGTATTTATCAGTATCGGGAAAAGCTGCTATAAGTTTGTGCGCGGTATTGATACCAATCTTTGGATGTCTTCCCAAGCTGGTGTCAGAACGAATCGTAAAGTATGGACTGATGACAGAGGGGGCGTTAGAGGAATCTATGAATTATTTTTCATTGGGAAATCTTTCAGGTGCGCTGATTTCTATTGGAATTGGTGTGGCGGTCTATTTGCTGGTGGTTCGTCTCTGCATGCTTTGGCGGAAGGAAGAGGGCTACCGCAGCATCTTCCCAGCATGGCTTGATATGGAGAAATATGTGTACAGAACGGTGTTTTTCAGGGCAGTTCCCTTTGTGCTGGGGATTTTTTCAAGAATTTTGGACAGTGTGGTAGATACAATCGTAGTGATTTTGAGAAAGACGGTTTATCATGACAGAGCGCTCCCCTATGAACTGCCGGAAGGAAACCGTGTAACCCATCGTATGGGGTATAGCATGGAACAGATGCGCAGGATTCGCTGTGCAATTTTGCGAAAAGAGTATCAACCAAAGAACTATGAGCATAAACTGGCGCTGAAAGAATCGGATTTATTCGAAAATTTCCGTATTATTGAGCGAAGCCTCTCGTTTGGACTTTTTATGTTTTGTGTCGGGCTTGGACTTACGATGCTGTATTTGCTCATGGTGAATTAAATCGTTACGATAAACAGTTTCGAAACGGAACTTAAATAAAAAAAACAGCAGCCGCCGGAAAGCGCCCAGAGCGGATTCTGAAAGAAGAGCGCTGGCCAACAAGCGCTAGGAGGGTGCTGCGGAACTTGAATAAAAAAAACAGCAGCAGCCGGAAAGCGCCCAGAGCGGATTCTGAAAGAAGAGCGCTGGCCAACAAGCGCTGGAAGGGGTGCTGCGGAACTTATAATAGGAGGTACGCATGCAATATTATAAGAAGGCTGATTTGAAAGTAGAATGTATCGCTTCACAAGAGGATTTTGATTTTTTCGGCATAATGCTGGATGATATTTTCGAGCGGACAGAGGCTGGCATGCATTTCCTGAAGAGGGCAAAAGAACTCTGTGCCATGACGCAGAATGTGAAATGGACAGGCGTAGCGTACACACTCAATATTGCCATGCTTCCAAGCGGCAGCGTTTCTTTTGTGTTCAGCGAATGTTTGGAGGATTATATCACAAGCTTAAAACATTCTCTTGTCATTGCAGACGATGAGACAAAGGGCCCGCTTGAAGAATTTATCCATGCACTTGAGAATGCAGATGAAGAAAATGGGCGCAGGCTGGTGGCACACTTTGAAAATAATATTAAGCGGGAAAAGCTCAAAGAGATTTGAAAACATTAATACATGTACGTTTGGAGCATATTAATAAGGAAAGGAAACGATATATGAAAACACAAATTAGAAAAATTTATGCATGTTTTCCAGGCGGAAAGCATAAAGTACTGACAATGAGTTATGATGACGGCAAGCAAGAGGACAGAAGACTTGTTGAAATCTTTAACCAATATGGCATCAAGGGAACCTTTAATGTCAATAGTGGTTTGGAGGCTGATCCAGTACGAATCCCGCAAAAAGAATATAAGGAGCTTTATAAGGGGCATGAAGTAGCATGTCACACAGTATCCCACCCGACAATAGGGCGGTGTCCGACAGCGATTGTGGCACAGGAAATTATAGAGGATCGCAAAAGATTAGAAGCATTGATGGGCTATCCAGTGCGTGGGCTTGCGTATCCGAACGGTTCTTATTCCGAAGAGATTTGCGCGCTGCTTCCAGGTCTTGGCATTCGATATGGCAGAATTGTCGGCGATTCAGATGATTTTGCTCTGCCTGAAAACTTTTTGCAATGGAAAGCGACTTGTCATCATGATCACAATTTACAGGAACTTGCGAAACAGTTTGTAGACAACAAGAAAAAACAGAATTTGTATTTGATGTATGTCTGGGGGCACAGCTATGAATTTGAAAGAAACAACAACTGGAACGTCATAGAGGACTTTTGCAAACTTGCAGGCGGACGAGACGATATTTGGTATGCTTCGAATATCGAGATTGTAGATTATATGGATGTGGTAAAGATGGCGCAGTTTGCGGCAGATGGTTCTTTTGTATACAATCCATGTGCTGCAAGTTTGTGGATTTGCATTGATGACGAGCAGTTTGTTGAAGTTAAGGGCGGCGAACAGAAAATGCTCTAAATCAAAGTTAAAAAAAATATTAAAAATAATATACAATTGCTAAAAAATATGTTAAACTAATATAATCTACAGAAAAAATTAATTTGTGTAGATGATACGAAAGGTAACAAGAGTAGAGAAGGTGGAAATTATGCCAAAAAAAAGTATTTTTTATAACCTGCTGCGATTTGTCCCTGTAGTGATTTTGGGAGCATTTATTATGGCTTTATCCTTTAGCGCATCGACAGTCCAGGCTGAAACTGTGAATGAGGAGCAGGCTGTGGGCTGTGATACAACAGCGGTATCCGCTGATGATGGAGGCGGAGCTGTTATAGTGCTGATGGGCGGTATGCTTCTTATCATTATTGCTGTGGTGCTTTCAGTGGTTGCAACGGTAGTATCCTCAGTGGCAGCAGTAGAAGCGGGCGACGAAGCCTGAAAGAAAATGAAAATAAGACAACGTTGAAAAGGATTAGTACAAAGTGGAAGCTTTCAGAGAGAAAATCGGACGGTGTGAGATTTTTAAGGGATAAACTTTGGAACCTACCTTGGAGTTCTGTATAAAAATTCTGCAATTATATTGTGTGTCTGCATAACACATGAGAAGGAGCGAATAGAAATACAGCGTAGCGCCGGCGATAACGGTATGATGAGTAAAATCAGGGTGGTAACGCCGCGTGAAAGGCCCCTATAGGAATAGAGGGGGAAAGTCATGCGGCGTTTTCTTATGTGTGTTGTGAATAACAAAACAGAAGGGAGATTTAAAATGGCAAACGAAAAAAAATTAGTGGAAGCGATTACCTCTATGGAGGAGGATTTTGCACAATGGTACACAGATGTCGTTAAAAAAGCAGAGCTGTGTGATTACTCAAATGTGAAGGGTTGTATGGTTATCAAACCAGCAGGCTATGCGATTTGGGAACAGATACAGCAGCAGCTTGATGCAGAATTCAAAAAAACAGGTGTTGAGAATGTTTATATGCCAATGTTTATACCAGAGAGCCTGCTGCAGAAAGAAAAGGACCATGTGGAGGGATTTGCACCAGAAGTTGCATGGGTTACACATGGCGGTTTAGAACCACTTCAGGAAAGAATGTGTGTTCGCCCTACATCAGAAACGCTGTTTTGCGATTTTTATAAAAATGAAGTTCAGTCATACAGAGACTTGCCAAAGGTTTATAATCAATGGTGTTCGGTAGTGCGTTGGGAGAAAACCACACGTCCATTCCTTAGAAGCCGTGAATTTTTGTGGCAGGAAGGACATACCGTACATGCCACAGCACAGGAGGCAGAGGAGAGAACCATTCAGATGCTGAATGTGTATGCAGACTTTTTGGGCGATGTCTTGGCAATCCCTGTTGTAAAAGGAAGAAAGACGGACAAAGAAAAATTTGCTGGTGCAGAGGCAACCTATGCAATAGAGGCGCTGATGCACGACGGCAAGGCGCTTCAGGCAGGTACAAGTCATAACTTTGGGGATGGATTTGCCAAGGCATTTGGCATTCAATATACGGATAAAGACAATACATTAAAATATGCCCATCAGACTTCCTGGGGAATGACAACACGATTGATAGGTGCAGTTATTATGGTACATGGCGACGATTCCGGCTTGAAGCTTCCGCCAAAAGTGGCGCCAACACAGATTATGGTGATTCCAATTCAGCAGAAAAAAGAGGGGGTGCTTGACAAGGCATTTGAACTTCGTGATCGTTTGATAGAAAAGGGATTTCGCGTGAAAGTGGACGATTCGGATAAAAGCCCTGGCTGGAAGTTTAGCGAATGTGAAATGAGAGGCGTTCCATTCAGAATAGAAATCGGACCAAAGGATATCGAAAACAATAAGTGCGTTTTTGTGCGCCGTGACACCAGAGAAAAGATTGAAGTTAGCCTTGACGAAGTGGAGACAAAAGCAGCCAGCTTGTTAGAAACGATTCAAAAAGACATGTATGAAGCAGCCAAAGCTCATTTGGAAGCACATACGTATCACGCAGTAAACTGGGAAGAATTCTGCGACACCATCAACAGTAAACCTGGCTTTGTAAAAGCAATGTGGTGCGGGGAACAGACATGCGAGGATAAAATAAAGGAGGAATTGGCAGCAACCAGCCGCTGTATGCCTTTTGAGCAGGAACAGATTAGCGATACCTGTGTCTGCTGCGGGAAACCTGCAAAGAAAATGGTGTATTGGGGAAGGGCGTATTAAGGTTTCAAATTATACTGGCGGTCAAAAAGACTGACCGCTCAGTATAAAGTTATGCACACAGCCGCATAAGGAAATATGCCGCTTCGCGGCTGCAGCTGGCGCAATACTCACGGCAGATTTCATCTGTCATGAGTATAATTTTAAAAATATGAAAGGTATGGTAATTGCTAGATGGCAGACAAAAACACACATGGATATGACGATGAAGAAATGACAGTTGAGCTGGAACTTGATGATGGACAGGTGGTTAACTGTGCAATTGTTACGATTATGACCGTTGACAAAAAAGATTATATTGCATTGCTTCCACTTGACGAAAATGGGAGTAACGATGATGGCGAGGTGTGGTTCTACAGATATGAGGAAAATGAAAACGATCCAAATGAAGAACCTTCTTTGACCTACATTGATGATGACGATGAATATGAAAATGTAGCAGATGCATTTGACGAATATCTTGACAGCGTTGAATTTGATGAAATTGTCAATGACGAGGAACAGGTATAAGCATTGAGTAATGAATGTACGCGCGGAATATCAGGTACAAAGAGACGCCGGGCGTACATATAAAATATGTGGAGGATATTGAATGGACGCAAATGAAAAGAACTTATTAATTGACAAAAAGTATACCTGTCCGATTTGTGAAAAACAGATACATGCAAAAACAGTGAAAGCCAACACTGCAAAGTTTATTGATACAAAGTATGACTTACGGCCAATACACAGCAATATCAATATTACAAAATACGATGCTATTTGCTGCTCATACTGCGGCTTTGCATCACTGACAAAGAATTTTGATACCACAACATCTACACAGCGCAAGCTTATCCGTGAAAAAATTCAAACAAATTATAAATCTCATGAAGAAACAGAATGTGATATATACACGACGGAAATGGCCATCAGCCGCATGAAAATGGCACTGCTTTGCACAGTTTCCAAAGGCGGTAAAGAAAGCGAGATTGGCAATGTATGCCTTAAAATATGTTGGCTGTATCAGGATTTGGCAGATGAGATTACAGAAGATTCTCCAGATGCCCAAGCAAAAAAAGAGGCTTATTTAAAAGAAGCTGAGAATGCTGGAATGAACGCTTATGAACATCTGACAAAGGCAAGAATGAACGAAAATTTTCCCATTGCTGGAATGAACGAAACAACGCTTGATTATTTGCTGGCATATTTTGCATACAAAAAGGGTGAATATCAAACTGCTATGCACCTTCTTTCTGGTGTTGTAACAAGCAGAAGTACTACTACACGTCTAAAGGACAAGAGCCTGGAATTAAAAGATATGATTACACCCAAGCTTCGCGGGGAAGCTTGAGAAATCATAATTCGATTGAAAAATGAGCGCATCAGCATGATTTTTCAATCGAATTCATTCAGAAATCGGGAAGGCAGGAGATTTCCTGCCTCCTTTTCACGTACATAAAAAATAAACAGATTTTCCTTTGCACGGGTCATTGCCACATAAAACATTCTGCGCTCTTCCTCTAACTCTTCCCTTGTCACAGCTTTCTTGTGCGGAACAACGCCCTCATTGACGTCAGGCAGTACCACCACTTTCCATTCCAGTCCTTTCGATGCATGCATTGTCACAATATTGACGGAATCCGTGTCCATTTTCTTGTATTGGTTATCCTGTTTGAATGCTTCCTGCATGATAGCATCATAATTTTGAATATGTTCCAGCCATTCTTTTATTGTTTCAAATCCTTTTGCAAGCTGCAAAAGTTCTTCTAACTCCTCGAAGTCCTTTTCTGTATCTTTGCCGCGCTCCTGTGCCTGTTTTTTAATGTATTCATCATAACCGATCCCTTTTCTGATGAAATTAACTGCCGAAAACGGGTTAAGGTTCTTGATAAAATGGAGATCATCGTAAAGTTGTATGATATTTTGTATTACATATCCCATTGCCCTGTTCTGATTCAAAAGCTCCTGCATTTTGAATGGTCTTGTTGGAACAGTATTTCTTTTAATATATCTGACGGGCCTGTTCATAATCCGATAAAAATCTTCCACATTGTCTTCATTCAGGGCATAATTGATATACGAAACAATATCTTTTGCAATGGGGCTTTCATAGATATTTTTTGGCTTTTCTTTCATAGAAAACGGAATGCCTTCTTTCATCAGTTTACCTGCTGTATAGACAGAATGGTTATTGGTACGATACAGAATTGCGATATCGCTGTATTTTGCACCAGGCTGACCCATATACTGTTTTATCAGCAGTGCAATACTTTCTGCCTGCTGTACTTTCGACGGAAAAGAATATATTTTGACACCATCTGACTGTGTGTTATGTGCCTCAACTTCCTTTGGAAATCGTGCTTTGTTGTGTGCGATTAGCTTTCCGGCTATCTCTGTAATATCTTTTTTGCTTCTGTAGTTTATATTCAAAAGCACTTGGCTTGCATTAGGATAGTCTTTTTTGAAGTTTAGCATGATTTCCGGTTTCGATCCTCTGAAACCATAGATCGATTGATCATCATCTCCCACGATAAAAAGATTATCCTGTGGTTTGGCCAAAAGCCTGACAACTTCATATTGCAATGGGCAGATATCCTGAAATTCATCTACAAGAATATACTGAAACCGCTGCTGCCACAGTTTGAGGGTGTCTGGTCTTGAAACAAGAAGATCGCGGCATAATAACAACATATCATCAAAGTCTATCAGCCTATTATGATTCATTGCTTGTTTATATGCACGAAAGATATATTCAAATATTGCCTGAGATACGGTTTCGCTTTTTAACTCCTGCGGCGTCATATCATTATTTTTTACTTTGCTGATCTCAGACAAAAGCCTTTGCAGTGTTTCTGTACTGCTGCAATCTGTAGATGCCTGTCGTGCCAATTCTTCGGGAAGCTCACTTATAATCTGCGACAACAGGCGGTATTTGTCCACTTCCCGTATAATATTTTCCGCTGTAAACTTATATGTATATCTTAGAATCTGAAAAAATATGGAATGGAAGGTGCCAAAATTAACCGGATAACTTTTCCCGTCATTAATCTTCACAAAGCGTTCCTGCATCTCCATAGCTGCCGCTTTGGTAAAAGTAATAACGAGGATGTCCTCCGGTTTTATTTTATGATATTCTATTAGATATTTGATTCTTTGTGTCACAACAGTCGTCTTTCCAGAGCCGGGACCCGCCAGTACAAGCATGGCCCCAGCTCCGTGTATAATTGCTTCATATTGTGCATCATTTACATTCAAATTGTTAAGCGTTTTCAAGAAGTTCTATTCCCTTTCTAATTCTTGCAAGGGTTTCCTCTTTCCCTAATACTTCCATAATTTCTGTAGCTCCCGCAGGGGTCATCTGCAGCCCTGAAACAGCGGTTCTGACTGGCCACATAACATATCCATTCTTAACCTCTTTTTCTGATACATAAGTCAATAGAAGCTGATATAACGCATCATTTGTATAGTCTTCCTGTGCCTCAAGCAACGGAAGAACATCTTTTAGTACAGAAAGTGCACTCTCCTGCGTTGTTTTCATCTTTTTGTGAGCATACATTGCAGTATCATATTCTGGCAGGGATTCAAAAAAGCCAATCAGGTCTTTGATATCTGGGAAAACCTCAATACGGGTTTTTACCATAGCCGCAATTTTTTGGAAATCAAGTTCTTTTGTGATCACTTCTGTCATGTACGGAAGCGCCATCTCATAAAAACGATCAAAGTCCATCGCTTTGATGTATTCACCATTCATCCACTTAAGCTTGTTCATATCAAAAACAGAAGGTGATTTGTTGATTCTGGTATAATCAAATTCTTGAATCAGTTCTTCTAGCGTAAATATTTCTCGGTTCCCTTCCGGACTCCAGCCAAGAAGCGCTATGAAATTAACAATCGCCTCTGGAAGAATTCCTTGTTCAATAATATCCTCAAAAGAAGAATGTCCGCTTCGTTTGGAAAGTTTTTTGTGCTCCTCGTCTGTGATTAGCGGAAGGTGAATGTATGTTGGCAGCTCCCAGCCAAATGCTTCATAAAGACGATTATATTTCGGAGTGGATGAAAGATACTCATTTCCGCGCACGACATGGGTAATCTCCATCAGATGATCGTCTACTACATTGGCAAAATTATAGGTGGGGTATCCGTCTGACTTAATCAATATCATATCGTCTAATTCTGAGTTTTCCACGGAAATATCACCATAAAGCTCATCATGAAAACTTGTTGTTCCTTCAGTTGGGTTATTCTGCCGAATCACATATGGAGTACCATTTGCAAGTTTTTCTGCTATCTCCTCTTTGGAAAGATGCAGGCAATGCTTGTCGTAGACAGTAATTTCCTTGCCTTCTACCACCTCTGATTTGAGCGTGGAAAGCCGTTCTTTATCACAAAAACAATAATAAGCTTCTCCTTTATCTATCAGTTCCTTTGCATATTTCATATAGATGCCTGCCTGAACACGTTCGCTCTGGATATAGGGACCATATCCTTTGTCTTTGTCCGGGCCTTCATCATAGATTAACCCTGTTTTTTCAAGTGTGTTATATATAATTTCTGTAGCGCCTTCTACATAACGCTCACGGTCTGTATCTTCTATTCGAAAAATAAAATCTCCTCCTGCATGTTTGGCAATCAGGAATTCATATAATGCGGAGCGCAGGTTTCCTACATGCATCTTCCCTGTAGGACTTGGTGCAAACCTGCATCTTACTTTTTTAGACATCTTTATCCTCCATTTTTAAAGTTTATCAGTCGATTAATGTGTAAATACCCTTTATTCCGGTTGACGCATATTTGGTTCTGGCAATTTTTTCTCAGAAGCGTTTTTAAAGCTTATCAGATCTTTTGTTGCTGTAGGAATTGCAATATTGGTTCCTGCTCCAGCAACACACCCGCCTGGGCAAGCCATACCTTCAATTAGACATCCATTTTTCTTGCCCGCTTTGGCAAGCATCAGCATTTTTTTGCATTCAGACAAGCTTTCTGCATGTTCGATATGAATTTCTGTATCGGGATAATATTCCTTGATGCAGGATTCAATCGCACTGGCAACTCCGCCTGCAACACCATATCCGCGGCCTGCGGCTGTTGCATCTGCCATTGTATCCATCGCCTTTATTTCTTCTATCAGAACTCCTTTTGCTTCAAACATTCCAAGCAATTCTTCAAAGGTAATTACAAAATCTACATCCGAGCGTACTGTTCTGCGGCTTGCTTCAAGTTTTTTGCTTGCGCATGGTCCAATAAATACAACGCTTGCGTCTGGGTGTTCTTTTTTGATGACTCTTGCAGTTGCAACCATTGGTGTAAGTGCATTACTGATTTTGTCAATTGTCTCTGGGAAAAATTTTTTTGCCAGCATTGACCATGATGGACAACACGAAGTAAGAAGAAATGGAACTTCCCCCGTAGCTACTTCCTTCACATAATGTTCTGCTTCTGTCATAGCGCCCATATCCGCGCCGATTGCAGTTTCATAGACATCAAAAAATCCCAGTTCCTTTAAGGCTGTTTTTAGCATATCTGGCGTAACTTTTGGCCCAAACTGTCCAACAAATGCTGGCGCTACCTGTGCAATAATTTTTCTGCCAGACTGCATCGCACGGATAAGCTGGAATATCTGTGACTTGTCAGCGATTGCTCCAAATGGGCAGCTAACCATGCATTGCCCGCAAGAAACACATTTATCATCGTCAATGACAGCTCTTCCATGGCTGTCAGAATGAATTGCATTTACACCACAGTGAGCCAAACATGGCCGCTGCTGATGAGAGATTGCATCATAAGGACATACTGTTTTGCATTTACCACATTTAATACATTTGCCCTGATCAATCACTGAGCGTCCATTCTGCATCGTAATTGCGCCTCTTGGACATACCTCGTTGCAAGGATGTGCAAGGCATCCCATACACTTGTCAGTAACAGCGTATTTGTTTTCGGGACAGGCATTGCATGCGGAAGCGATTACCTGCATAAGAGGCGGCTCATAATATTTTTCATCAATATTGCTTTCTTCTATACCCTGGCTGACGGGTACCGGCTCATCTTCCGGTCGCAGCGACATTCCCATAGCAAGGCGGGTTCGTTCTCGAATAATTTCACGTTCTCGATATACATTATCCCAATAGGGCGAACTTTCTGCATCCGCAAGTTTGTATGGAAGTGACTCCATATCATCTACTAGATTAACAGAATGATAAGCCATATTCGCGACTTCCCTAAAAATTGCACGTCTTGTTTTTCGAACCTGTGTATCAATACCTCTCATAGATAAAACCTCGTTTCGTCATGATTTGTCATCAAATGTATTTTATGATGTTGGAATCAAAAAGTATTTTGACCCCTATGAAACCATTATACAGCCCTTTATTCTGATTTGTAAACACAAAATTATTAACTATAACAAAACAGAGTAACAGATGGGTTACTGTTCATACCCATCTGTTTTGACACAATTTATCCATCGAAGGATTTTAGTGACGTCCTCCGGCGAGAATAAGTATTCATTTTGATATATCGCTCTAAGTTCGGCGATTGGTCTTCCTTCCACCGCTGTTTTCATATCCTTTTGGAGCAATGCAATTACCTGACAAAATCTATCTGTACTATATATTTCCTCCATACGATATGTTTCTTCCATCCCCTCTAGCAAGGGAATTCTAATGTCTGCAATATCTCCATATAATATCGATTCAACGTTCGTCCAGAGCATTTCATGTTCGCTAATACCATAGCACACGTATGTTAAATCAATGATAAATTCATCATATAAAGGCTCCCAGTCTTTAAAATTTTTTTCCAGAAAATCATAATAAGCCTTATCCTCGTACAGCTTTTCACTATCACCTATCGCTATTTCAAGCACAGACGCATCCAGGCATTTTGAGAACTGTACAAATTCTGACCGTTCCATTTTGCCCTCCTGATAATCCCACAAATGTTGAAAAATGCATTCAAAAATCTGTGGAGTAGGATTTTCTGAAAGCATCAAACGATATGAGTTCCACCATCTTGTAAAGATGAGAAGCTGTGCATTGACTGCAACCTCAAATGGATACTCTGAGAAACTTTCCTCAGCAATCTCTGCAAAATTATGAATCAGCTTAGCTTTTTCTGTACGACTTAACGCTGCAAAATCAATATTGTACAGTTTCTCCATCTATTAAACCCACCACTTTCACTTCTATTTTTTAATATTTCAGCTTTGTTCATATAATTTTTTTATATGGTTCAATGCTGCAACTGCATTTTCAGGATTTGTATTTTCAAGTGTCGCATGCATAAATGGTTTCTCTGCTTTCATATATGGTATCATTTTGTTCCAATGACACTGCCCCTGTCCTACGGCAGTTGATATCATTTTACCATCTTGAATCACAAAATCTTTCACATGCAATACTGCCACATCTTTGCCCAAAAGTGCAATTGCCTCATCAAAGATTTCGTCCTGTTTCTCATAATTATAGGTTTCAAGTAAATTAACAGGGTCTAAAATAATTCTCAGATTTGGAGAATCAATTTCGTCCAATACGCGTCTAGCACGTACAGGATTGCATACAATATGCCTTACAACTGGCTCTATTGCGAACAATACACCCATCTGTTCTGCATATTTTACAACTGGCCGAAGATTTTTGATAAAAATTTCAAGGGCTTCTTCACTCCAACATGCCTCTTCAAATTGATATTCTACATTTGGCGCCCCGGTTTCTGTTCCTACAACTCCCGCGCCAAGCTGTGCTGCAAATCGAATATTAGCCAGATATTTATTTTGAATTGCTTTTAACTTGTCAGGATCAGGATTCGCGAGATTCAAATAACAGCCAAGTACTGCTACATCAAGATTGTTTTTTGCAAACATTCTTTTCAAGTGCATGGCATATCCAGGTGTAAGCGCTTCCGGTGCCACAGAATTTTCATGTATGACCTTTGATAGTGCCACATGTGCACAGGTAAATCCTTGTTCCTTTACAATTTTTAATCGTTCTTCTATTGGTGCCTGTACAGCATCGTGTAATCTTATTCCAAACTGCATTAAACTGCCTCCTATTTATAGTTTTATAAGTCGCTTATTTTATATTGTTCTAACACCAGTCTTGTGTGATTTTGGCGCTGTCTTCCGGGGAGAACAAATATTCATCTTGATATACAGCTCTAAGTTCAGCAATTGGTCTTCCTTCCATTGCTGTTTTCATATCCTTTTGCAGCAGCGCGATTATTTGACCAAATCCAGATGTATCACATAGTTCTTCCCATCGCTGCTGCCACTTTGCATAGGTTTCATCATCTATTCCTTTTATTACCACAGGTTCAATGTTTGTTGCAATCGCGCTGGTTAAGATTGATTTGACACTATTCCATTTTATTTCATGGTTGCTAATACCCTGGCATACACATTCCAATTCAATGATAAATTTATCATATATACAATCCCAGACTTCAAAATATTCTTCATAAAAAGCGTAATAAGCCTTATCCTCGTCCAGCTTTTCGGTATCGCCTGTCACCAATTCACGCACAGATGCTTCCAGACATCTTGTGAAATGGACAAATTCTGATCGTTCCAATTTGCCTTCCTGGTAATCCCACAGATTCTGAATAATGCGTTCAAAAATCTGTAAAGCATAATGTTCTTCAATCGTTAAACGATATGAGTTCCACCATCTTGTAAAGATAAAAATCTGTGCATTAGCCGCAACATCAAACTCACATTCTGAAAAACTTTCCTCAGCGATCTCTTTAAAATGATAAATAAACTTTACTTTTTCCGCTCTGCTTAACGCTGCAAAATCAATATTGTATATTTTCTCCATTTATAAAAATCTCCATTCTTACCAAAATCTGCGAATTTGGGCGTAAGCACAAATTTG
>OFFL01000490.1_pt1 | contig 43635 bp, 32 predicted proteins | sample 1521391 | NCBI WGS metagenome assembly OFFL01 (sample SAMEA3504082, study PRJEB24116) | mouse gut metagenome | biome: mouse gut; feature: mouse-associated habitat; material: faeces | place: Denmark | collected 2011
ATTTCGATTTGTCGGGAGATTACGTGCCAACTCATATCTGAGGTATCTGGCCATACCGGATTCCTCTGCCCCGCGCAGACGTGGCAGAAAGAAAAAGTATGGGGAGAAGGTGGATTTCTCCAGCCTCGATATGTCTGTGTTCACTTCATTCATATATGAGGATTCAAAAGGTGTCAGAACACAATGCCATACCGCTGTCGTCCACTCAAGGGCGTTGAAACGCGACATCCGTATTGTCGTCTGTCCGGTTGAAAACGCAGAGCATCTTCTTTACTTCTCTACCGACACCGACATGAGACCTGAAAAAATCATCGGGTTCTACCGCACCCGCTTCCAGATCGAGTTCGGCATACGCGATACCAAACAGTTTACAGGACTCCAGTCGCAACAGACACGCGACAAAGACCGGCTTGACTTCGCATTCAATCTTTCCTTCACTGCACTCAATGTCTGCAAGGAGGTCATAAGGAAGGATTATCCGGATCTTTCATTAGCACAGTTCAAACGGCTTATGTTTGAATCTTATCTCGCCTCAACAATTATTTCGACCTACGGAAAATCTCCGCATCTAAAAATAATTCAGAAAATAAATCATCGGTTGGCTCAGTTAGCGGCTTAGCCTAGGATGAACACCCTCAAATTTTACCGAATCATTGTATTTAAGTAAGTCATGAAAATTATTACGCATAAAACCTATAATCCGGCTTTATATTCTCTGCGGCATCCTTTCGCCGCTTTTTATCCTCATCTTCAGTCGTGTAGCTCGCTACACTCCTTCATCTTCGGACAAAAATCGACTGAAAGTATGCTCTCAGACAATATAAAATAATTTCCACGACTTACTTATAATTGGCATTAAAAAATATAGGCCTGCCATCACTGCAAGCCTATATCAAATCTGTTTTACCTTATGAATTATTTTACTTGTTGGGGGTTGACCATTTGTATGTGTCGTTGCAATCAATATCCATCACACTGCTGCCGACTTGCATACGGAACTGACCTTTTTCAAGAACCCACTTGCCGTCGTAGTCCACGAATGCGAGGTCGCTGGCCTTGATTGGCAAGGTTACGGTTTTGGTTTCACCTGGTTTGAGTTCTACTTTTTCAAACGCACGCAGTCGGCGATTGTCAGGAGTCAGTGACGCTACCATATCTCGGCTGAAAAGCATCACAACCTCCTTGCCGGTGCAATTACCGGTATTGGTGACATCTATTGTGAAAACGAGGTCATCGTTGACACCGAATTCAGATTTCGAGCAACGCAAGTTGTCATATTTGAATGTGGTATAACTGAGTCCATAGCCAAAAGGCCACTGCACCGATACAACCGCATCATAGTCGTAAGCACCTTCCATTTTATCCATTTCCTCGCTCACACGATAATCGTAGGTGGTGAGTTCCGCCTGATGGCGTGGATAAGTGTAGGGCATTTTGCCACTCGGATTGGTGTCCCCGGCAAGAATGTTGGCAAGTGCGTCGCCTCCGAAGTTTCCGGGGAGCAATATGTTGACTATTGCATTTGCCAATGGCTCAATGTCACTGATGATACGCGGGCGCCCGCCGTTGAGAATCAATACAACCGGTTTGCCTGTCGCAGCAAGAGCTTTGACGAGATTGCGCTGGTTTTCAGAGACAGCGAGGTCCGACAAGTTTCCCGGTGTCTCACAATAGGAGTTTTCACCGATACAGGCGACTATGACATCAACACCCGACGCAGCTGCCACAGCTTTTTCAATCTCCGGCTCGTTTTCCTCGTAATAGGCACCTTCGGCTGGATAAGTGACACCCTGTTCAAGGACGATATTCTTTTTGCCAAACTTATTGACCAATGCCTTGTAGATAGTGTTGTATTTTGAGGTGAAACGGTCAGTCAGATGCCCCTGCCATGAATAGCTCCAACCGCCGTTAAGGCAACGCATTGAGTTAGCGTTAGGACCTGTCAACAGAATCTTTGTACCTTTCTTCAACGGAAGGATTCCACCGTTATTTTTGAGCAGTATCTCCGATTCCTCAGCTGCCTGAAGTGCGGCACGCTCATGTCGGTCACAAGCGAAGTCGGCATAGTCTTTGGGATAGGTGTTGGGAGTATCAAACAGGCCGAGACGGTATTTAAGGCGAAGCACACGGCGTGTTGCATCGTCAATACGTTCTTGAGATACACGACCTTCATTTACGAGTTCTTTAAGCAGTGTACAGAAATTCAGGTCGTATGGTTCCATTGACATATCGATTCCGGCATTGATTGCCATTTCGATAGCCTCTTTTTTGTCGTGAGCAACATATTCGCGGGTATAGAGGTTGTTGATATCGGCCCAGTCAGTCACAATCATTCCGTCCCAGTTAAGGTCTTCTTTAAGCCACTTGGTGAGCAGCTCGTTATTGGCGTGAACAGGGCGACCGTTGATTGAGCCGCTGTTGACCATTACGGTCAGCGCACCCGCCTCGATACAGGCCCGGTAAGGCTCAAAAAACTTCTCACGGAGATCAGACGGCGAAATATATGCCGGGGTGCGGTCTTTGCCTGTTCGCGGAGCGCCGTATCCGAGATAATGCTTTACCGAGGTGGCTATATTATGTCGGCCTATCTTATTCGGGTTGTCGCCCTGAAAGCCTTTGACCTGCTGGGCTCCCATGATGGCGTTGACCAAAGGGTCCTCTCCGTAGTTTTCCCATACACGACTCCAACGCGGATCGCGGGTAAGGTCAACAGTTGGGGAATATGTCCACGGGCAGTTTGCAGCGCGGGTCTCATAAGCGGTGATTTCAGCAGCTCTACGGGCCAATACCGGATTAAACGATGCACCTACGTTTATGTTCTGAGGGAACAGTACACCACCGAGAGTGTAGGTTGTACCGTGATTCTGATCAAGACCATATATGCAAGGGATACCGATTTCTTTCATCGACACTTCCTGGATCTGGCCAATCAGCTTTTCCCACTTTGCCGGTGTCTGCGCTGTAGGCCCTCCGGGGGCATTAAGCACTGAACCAACCTTGTATACTGCGATTGCCTCATGGAGTTTCTGAGGGTCGAGAAAGAACTCGCCGTCTTTCCAGTCGCCAAGCACATCAATGGAAAGCTCGGTCATCTGACCGATTTTCTCTTCAAGGCTCATTTTAGATAATGTGCGTTCTACAGCCGCCTCAATCTCAGGGTCTGAGGGAATCGCCGCTCCAGCAGCCTGTATTGAACAGGCGGCTGAAGTGACGGTCAAAAATGTAATAATGTGTTTCAACATATTATCGGAGTGTTACAAGATCTACATAGTAACCATGACCGACGCAGATGAATCCGGCCTGCTCCTGAATCATATCAAGAGTTTCTTTTGTCAGCGTGATTTCTGCGACACCGTCAGTTGAGAATTCAATCGTTCCTGTTCCGGGAAGGTCGTTCCACCATACGGTAGTGGTGCGAAGCTGATGATATTCGGCGGTAGGTTCTACAGAATAGTGTATTGACATTACAGAACCCGGTTTAATGCCGGCAAATACATCTATGCCTATAAGGTTGAAGGTCTTGTTGGGGCTATCATCGGGAAGATCCCACGAAACATAGTGGTGTCCAGACCACAAGGTCTGCTGAGATGACATAACCACTGTTGTGGTGGTCTCAACCTGGCCGTTCTTGTAGAACTGTACTTCGGCACCATCATTCATAACCCCCGACATAGGATACTCTCCATCTTCGAGAGCCGGAGCGAAGAAGCTGATTGCGGTTGAAGTCTTTTCGGTGAATTCAGAGATTTTGGTTCCTCCGATTTCAAGAGAAGCCACTCTGTCGAGATTTATACCGGTAAACGTTGCCGTAGCACCTGAAATAACACGATCGGCACCAGAAGTAATGAGGGCGGAAGAGCTTACAGTCACTTTATTTGCACCGTAGTTCATACCCTCGGCATCAATGAGTTCCAGACGGAAAGTACCGTTAACGGCATTCGCAGGAACGGAATATGTGAGAACATCATTGCCGTCTTCGGTAGAATAGACAACAGGAATCGGTTCAGAATCACCGAGAGTGATTGATTTCACCGAGCTGAGATTGCGACCATAAAGTACCGCGTTCTGTCCAGGAGCGACAATGCGTTCAAATGAGACTTCCGAAGCCCAGGGATCACTATCCAGCGGATTAACATTGATGATGCCTTCGCGTGAAGTTGATTTACCCTGAGGGGTTGTGACAACAACCTTCATCTCGTATGTACCTGCGGGCAGAGGCATATCAATAGCCTTTCCTGTTGCAGTCTGTTCTCCGTCAATATACCATGTCACATCAACATAGTCGGCCGGGGTCACAGTAAGTTCCATTGCGAAATTCGCATCGCGGCTAATGTTGGCTACTACTGGCAACTGACCATTATTGCGGTCAGGGAAAGTCGGTGCCAGAATATGAGGCTCGTCATCCGGACCTGCCACAGAGAACGGCTCGTCGCTGCTGCATGAAGCAAGCATGACGCTTACCGGCAGCAAAGTCAAAATTGTCTTATATATGAAATTCATTGTAGTTTCTTTTTATGTTATTAGTCAACGTCCCACCACATAGGTATGTACCAGCTGTTGCTTCCGCCCATACGGTCCAAAGCCTCATCATAGCCGGTCTTATTATACGATGATTCAAGAACCGGATAGCAAAGGCGGACGGGTATTTCCTGACCGCCGGTGAGGAACTGGCCGAAACCGTATTCAGCCGGAGATTTAAGTCGGGGATAACCTGAACGGCGCACGTTTGCCCATGCCTCGGAGGGATTGGTGAAGTGCAGAATCCATGCCTGAGTATTGATTGCTGCCTTACGCTGCTCGTTGGTGTAACCGATGCCGTTGTTGGCGATAAAAGTAGAGAATTCCTCATCAGTAATCTTACGGCAGCCGTAGTTGTCAGTAAGGAAGTCCATTGACGCACGTACACCAGTTTTGTAGTAGCTGTCGGCACTGCCGGCGACAGCCCAGCCTTTAAGGGCGGCCTCAGCCATAAGGAAGTTTACCTCTGCGTATGTCATTACCACACCGGGGTTGTCACTCTTAAGGAAGTTGTTGGCAAGTTTGGGTTCGGTTTCGCGCGTCATGCTTATTTCAACCGAAGGATTGTTCTCGGCAATCTCTTTCATGATGTCGCTGTCATAGCCTGTCGGCCATGGTTCCCACGAGTAAGCTCCCGGATCTCTCGGATTCATCGGAATACCTTTTGAAAGAATTTCCTCAGTAAGGTCAATGCGGTTATCGGGGCTTGTAAGGCTCATCAGACCGTCATAGTAGAATCGGGCAAAGATAAATGTGCGAGGGTCGCCGCTGTTATACATCTGGTTAAAGAATGTAGAACAGAGGTAGCTCGGATTGTTGGCCGGGTCATTACCGAACAGCAGTTTGGAGAGGGCATTGCCACGATAGTCGGAATATGTGTCCTGACCAAAGCTGAACGATACTTCCATATATTTTATGAGAGCGTCATCAGTTGCGCTTGTAAACACGCCTCCATCAGCCATCAGAGCCTCTTCAAATTCCTGCTTCGCCTTGTCGGGGTCTACGTCGGATATACGCATGGCAAATCGGAGGCGGAGACTGTTGGCAAGTTTTTTCCACTTGTTGACATCTCCGTTGTAGATTACATCGCCTGTAATCTTATCGCCTGACAATGACAGAGCGCCGCAGGCATCGGTGAGTTCATTGAAAAAAGCACCGTAGATTTCTTCCTGAGTGTCGTATCGGGGATTGAATTTCTCGGCAATATAACCGAGACCTGCCTCGCTGAACGGCGCATCGCCATACACATCTGTAATAAGAGACATCATATATACGCGATAGATGCGTAGGGCGGCATTTACGTTTGTCAACCCCTCTTCCTCACTGTTGTGGATACCGTCAGTGAGGTTTTTTATGGCATTGGGATATAACGAAGTCCAGATGCGACACATTTCGTTGTTGTCGATTGTGTGGCGGCCGCCATAGTTGGTTGTATTCCAGCAACCCATCAGCATCTGAGAGAAAGCATAATGGTAGTTGCGGTAGATTTCCACCATGCCCAGATCGCCGTAGGTCTGGAGCTGGGCTGTGGTCAGCTGGGCATTGGGATCAATGCCGTTGGCTTTTGAAGGGTCTGTGTTCAGATCCTCCATATAGCTGTCGCTACATGAACCTGCAATGAGCGCAAGAGCCGCCAAAACAGGAGTGAATATCTTATGTAGTTTCATTGGTAATCTTACGTTTAAAATTTAACATACAGGTTGAAACCATAGCTTTTGCGTGAAGGCAACGAACCATATTCAAGACCCATACCGGTTGTGTTGTTGTAGTTGGAATCTGGATCGATGTCAGGAATGTTCTTCCATACGATGAACGGGTTTCGTGTCACAAATGAAATGGACATATCCTGCACCACCTTACCGAGCCATTTCTTCGGGAATTGATAGGTAAGTGTGATTTCACGACACTTTATGTAAGAATTGTCATAGATGAACATCGAAGGGGCATTGCGGCAAACACTCATCCAATAGTCTTCGGGGTTGACCTTTATGTCATTGGGACGATATGTGCCGTCGCCGTTGTCAATCACACCGGGTGCGACAAAACCGCCGGTTGGAGTCCATGTCGAGGCACCTTTTGCAATACCTGCTGCCTGACGCTCTTCTTCCGACTTATACCATTCTTCTCGTCCGGCCAGTGTTGCAAGGCTTTTGCCTGATTCGTGAGCAGCACGTGCCGACATAGAATACAGATCAGCTCCAACCTTTACATCAAAAAGTGCGGTAAGCCCGAAATTCTTGTAATGGAATGTTGTGCTCAGACCACCTGTCCAGTCCCAAGATGCATTTCCAAGAACGTGATTGCTCTTGTCGTACATCGGCAAACCGGTTGCTGGGTCAATAAGAATATCTCCGTTTTCGTTTCTCTGGAAATCGGGACCCACGATAGAACCGAAGTTCTCACCAACCTTTGCAGCGATCTGGACATCAAGCCATGAAGCCTTTTCAAGTTCAAACATATCCATGCCGTCTACAAGCTTACGCACTTTATTGTTGTTCTTAGAGAAGTTGATACCCAAATCCCAAGAGAAATCGCCTATGATAATGGGACGTGTGTTAAGTGCGATTTCGATACCTTGGTTCTGGATTTCACCGGCATTGATAAGACGATAGGGGTATCCTGTGGCCCAGCTACTTGCCATGCCCATAATCTGGTCTTTACTTATCTGATTGTAGTATGTGAAGTCAAGACCGATACGGTTGTTGAGGAACTTTGTTTCAAAACCCACTTCAAATGAGTTGGTCCGGGTAGGTTTGAGGTTCTTATTGGGGGTAGTGGTATTGTCAATAAATCCGATAGTATAACCGGGATATGTGAACTTGGATTTTGTATAAACCAGACCTAACTGATAGGGATCAGTGTCACTACCAACCTGTGCGAATGACAAGCGAACTTTACCGTATGGCAGAATGTCGCCACGCTTGATTAGTTCAGAGAATACGAAGCTACCCGACACCGAGGGGTAAATATAGGTGTTATTGCCAGTAGGCAGAGTTGATGATTTGTCACCACGGATAGTCGCATCAAGATACAACAGGTTTTTCCATCCGAGATTGACGGCTGCGAACAGCGAGTTAATCTGCTTGCGGTAGCTGTTTTCCTGAAGGCTTGTCTCGTTGAAACTCATAAGAGCAACCACATCACGAATCTGCATTTCCTGAGCGGTGGTAATGTTTGTACGGTTATCGACCTTATAGATGTTTCCACCGGCTGTACCTGTGAAGTCAAAGTCACCCCAGCGGTTGTTATAGGTCGCAATGAGTTCAAAGTTATACATCTGGTTCTTGAACTGGCTCTGCTGTAAGTAACCAGACTCGTAACCAGGAGTTGTCGGTGCTTTGAAGTCATTAAAGTTAAACCAGTTCAATTCAGCACCTGCTGTGCCTTTGATTTTGAGGTGGGATGTTACGTTATAAATAGCAGATGCGTGTAAACGGAACAGATCCTTTTTTGAATCATTGGAGTTTTTGTAAACGTCCCAGTAAGGGTTCACGTTATAGGGGTCCATGCCGTTCCAGTTGGAGTATTCGCCGTTGGCATCCTGATATGTACGCAACCAACGCTGGTCGTAGGTGGTTGCAAGAGTCATAAGGTTCTTGCCGACGTTTGATTTGCTGTCGCCAAGAGCAGGACGATTCTTTACATTTTCGTGGGTATAGTTTACGGTAAAGTCGAGGTCAACCTTCCCCATAGATGTATTGGCACGCAGATTGAAAATGTCACGGCTCATGTGAGTCTTGGGGACAATATCCTTGTTGCGCATATCGGTCAGTGTGAAGCGAATGCCTGTATTGCCTGAATTGGATGAGACTGTAACCGTGTTGTTTGCGGTAAGACCGGTTCTGAAGAATCCGGAGGTATTGTCAGGTATTATAAGATATGGACGCTCCACGCCGTCAAAGTAGCGAAGGACGTTGCTTCCGTCTGCTTTCGGTCCCCAGCTCTTGTTGGTATTTGATACGGCATCGATACTGTATGTGCCGTTGCTGCCCATACCGTAGATTTGCTGTACGTTATCCCATTTCGAGAGCTGTTTGTCGAATGTCAGTGTCCCATTATATTCTACTGAATATTTTTCTTTGCCAGCTTTCTTTGTGGTGATGAGAATTACACCGTGGCTGGCACGGCTACCATAGAGAGCGGACGCAGCCGGGCCTTTAAGTACCGACATACTTTCGATATCATCCGGGTTGATGCTTGAGATACCATCACCGAGGTCATAGCCTCCTGATGTCCCGGCACTACCGAAATTCGTATTATCCAAAGGCACGCCATCTACAACATATAAAGGCTGATTATTACCTGTCATCTCAGTGCTACCTCGCAGAATTACACGGGTAGATCCGGAGGGGCCACCTGCGGTCTGACTTACAACGAGACCGGCTACACGACCTGCCATGGAGTTGATGACGTTAGTTTCTTTGGCTTTTTCAAAGGCATCACCTTTTACTTCATCAAGACCGTAACCGAGAGCCTTTCGGTCACGTTTGATTCCAAGAGCAGTGACCACCACTTCGCTGAGCATCTGCGTACTCTGCTCCAAGGTGATTTTCATCGGAGTCTCTGTCGCCTTGACTTCAACAGGGTCACTGCCGACATAGCTGATTTTCAGTGTTGCATTTGGTGATACCATCAGCGTAAAGTTACCGTCAAGATCGGTAGCTGTTCCATTGCTGGTTCCTTTCTCAATTACTGAGGCGCCGATAACGGGACCTTCTGCATCTTCAACGACACCGGTCACCTTTATCTTCTGAGATGGCGATGCCTCAGCTGCGCTGGGTTCTGCAAACGACTGAAGCGGCATAGCAAAGGATACCGCTCCGACAAGCAGGAAACCGCACAGGAGCTTGTTTGTTAAAGTTCGCTGTTTCATGTGTATTGATTAGTTTGTTGTGGTTACTTTTATCCAGTCGATATACATTGATGCCGTCTGGCCATCCTTTAAAGCTGTTAAGCCTTCGATGTCATAGATACCGGTGAATGATCCGCCGACAGCAAGGTTAAACAGAATATAAAAGTCATTGTGAAAATACGGATTACCGGTAATATCAAAACTATGGAAATTGACATCATCTACCGAAATATCAATCTTATTTTCATTCCAAGTAAGCGTGTATGTGTGATATTTGCCGTCCTGTAAATTTGAACGGGCATCTCCAGCGAAATACTGCTGTTCATGTCCGGCGACATCAGGGCCGTAGTGGAGTGCGGTGTTTACTCGCTTGTTGCTTGTCCCGTCGGCGATCCCCTGGGCATCTCCCATCTCCATTATGTCGATTTCACCACAGGCAGGCCACTCCTGCTTATTGTTGCCCATCATCCAGAATGCGGGCCACAGACCATTTGCAGTCTCAGGCAATTTTATACTTGCCTCAATCTTTCCGTACTTGAAATACTTCTTATTCTTTGAGTTCACACGACCTGACACTACCTTGTTGCCGGTACGTTTGGCTGTGAGGATAAGTACGTTTTTTTCGCCGTCCTTTCCTACCTTGACCTGACTTGTACTATAGGATTGCAACTCCTGATTCGTCCATCCTGATTCGTGCGTCTCTTTTGACCAATAAGCCGAATTGAATGAATCAAAATCGTCAAAGAACACCACATCATCTGCCGGATTAACTCCAGGCGATATCGGTGTGGGTTCATCATCCGAAGCGCCACATCCTGTTAAGGCCGCTACTCCGAATACGGAAATGAACAGATGTCTGAGATTGAGTAAGAACATGATATTGATTGGGTTGTTTATTTATCCCCATATAAACCTTATATGGGTTTTGCAAAATTACCACCGACCATTCATATTCAGGTTTGATTACTGACATTTCGAGGTCTGTTTTCTGACATATAAGCTATATTCCAGAAAATCAATCAATTCAAAAATCAAATCCTTGCTAATCTGTTTCGCCAAATCTGCTTGGTGACACCCCGAAGTGCTTCTTGAACACAGTGCTGAAATACTTTGAATTGGCAAAGCCTGTCATAACTGCTACTTCTGCTACCGGGGTCTTTTGCTTAAGTAATTCGGCTGCACGTTCGAGTTTCAGGAATCGGATAAATTCCTGCGGTGCTTTTCCGGTCACCGATTTCAGACGTCCAAAAAACAGAGTTCGGCTCATCGCCATTTCTCGGCAGAGGTGCTCGATATCAAATTCGGAATTGGACATATTCGCTATAATTATATCGACAACATTATCGACAAATACCCTGTCTGATGCCGGCATTTCACTGATCTGATTATCTTCAGCATGTTCCTCCTCGGTCGATGTGTTTGTTTTAGCTTCGACATCTTCCCCTTCGGCTCTCATCAGTGCGAGCCTCATCAGATATTCACGAATACGCTTGCGGTTATGAAGCATGCCCCTGACCTTGCTTTTGAGAATATCGAGGCTGAACGGCTTGGCGATATAATCGTCGGCTCCTTTTTCAATACCGCTTACTATTGCATCGTGAGTGGTTTTTGCAGTAAGCATGATAACCGGGATGCCGGCAGTGTCAGGGTTGTTCTTGATTATACTGCATAGCTCGTCGCCCTGAATGCCCGGCATCATCACATCCGATATGATAATGTCGGGATAATGATTTTCCAGAAATCGTAGGGCATCTTCTGCAGAAATTGTTGAGACGACATTATATTCAGCCGAGAAAGTCGCCGTCAAATAATTCCGAAGGTCATCATTATCCTCGACAATCAACAATGTTTCATCCTTTTTTTCTGAGACTGTCGATACAACGTGAGATGGTATGCGTATTTCATTCAATGCCTCATTCAGATTATTGGGATTCCAGTGTATTACAGGCTCGTCATAGATACGTTTGAACGAGATTGTAAAGGTAGTCCCTGCATTCTCTTTGGATGTAAAGCCTATGTTGCCGTTGAGCAGTTCCACTATACGCTTGACCTGAAGTAGACCGAAACCGTTGCCGGTTTCTTGCGATGCTCTCGCATTCTCGGCTCTGTAAATATTGGTAAATATGTTTTTCTGCTCTTTCTCTGGTATACCGATTCCTGTATCCGAGACTTTTATCGTCGCTTTTGACTTGCTTGCTGTCAGAGAAACCTCTACGTTACCACCACGGTTGGTGTATTTGCAGGCATTCGACATGAGATTGTCAAGCATTAGTTCCAGCAGATGCCTGTCGGCAGAGATTACAACCTGTTCGTCAGGTACATTCAGGCACAGTGAGATACCGCGTTTTTCACCGACATTACTGAAACAACTCAGCTCTTCCGACAATAGATAATTCAGATTTATCGGCTCGATGTTGACTTTCGCTTTTCTCGAATCAATCTTTTCAAAGTCGAGCAGCTGGGCGGTGACGGCATTAAGCTTTCGTATATTTGCGCCTGCCACCTCGAGCAGATATTGTGCCTTGTCGGAAAGGCCGTCCTGTGCCTTCAGTTCTTCAATGGGCGACATGACCAACGACAAGGGAGTGCGGATGTCATGGGCTGTATTGATGAAGAATCTGATTTTGTCCTCGTCATGCTCTTTTCGCAACTGATACCATTTATACCTTATTATAAAATATATCACAAAGGCTAATATAGCCAGATAGCATATCCTGGCCCATATAGTGTTCCACCACGGTTCTTTGACTGTGATGCCAATAGTGACTTCATCCAAAGCGCGTCCGTCGCTTTTACGCAAAGCTTTTATTTTGAGGGTATAACTGCCCGGCGGTACATTCGGGAAGCGGGCGGTACCGTTCATGGTCATTTCGCTCCAATCGTGGTCATACCCCTCAAGGATATACTGATAGGCGATGTCATTACGATAGCCTATGTTTATTGCCTCGAAATCTACATCAAACGAGTTCTGACTGGCACTGAGCACTATTTCCCGATTTTGCAGCATCTCAAAAAGCTCAGGTTGAATCTTGGCAGACACTTCCTCGCTTATGCCGTCGATAGAGAATCGGGATATTCGCAATGGCGCAGAATATTCGGCGACGCTGATTTTGTCTGGCAACAGCCTGACTGCGCCGGCCGTACTGCCAAAAATCAAATCTCCGTTCGACACCCTTAAAATCGAGGACTTATTATACTCTCTGGCTATTCCACTGATAAAATTAAGGCTGGAAACTGCTGAATCGCTTATGATTGCAAGGCCATTTCCGGTGCTTGCCCAAAGACGGCCCTTGTCATCGCGCACAAGTCCGTATATATCATTTGATGGCAGACCGTCCGACATCTTAATCTCGCGTATGATTTTTCTGTTCTTATAATCATACAGATTAAGACCACCACCTTCGGTTCCGAGCCATACGGTGCTGTCGGTTGTGAACATCATCGGGATTATATATGCACTTATGTCCCGCTCTGACTGTTCCTGAAAATTGGCATACCAGTTATAGCTGTTTGTGTCAGCATCAATAATGTAAAACCCATTGCCGGTAGCCACGCCTATTGATTTATTGTCAATGACATTGATTGACATTACACCGTTTATCTCAAACCTGTGGCATAACGAGCCGTCACTGTTAAGAGACGCGAGTAAGCCGTGAGGAGAGCCGACCCAGATCTTGCCACGATTATCTGTCTGTATGGCGAAAATATAGTTCGATGACAAGGCGCCTTCGTTTTGAGTCCAGTGACATTTGATGTTTCCCGACATGTCCAGTCGATACACTCCATCGCCATAACAACCGGCCAGGATATTGCCGTGGCCGTCCTCACACAGCGACACAACGACGATTCCCGATAGTGAATTGCGCCAAAGTCCTGTACGGGGATTGTAAATGCTTATTCCTCGGTCTGTTGCATACCATATATTCCCGTCCGATGACTCAATTATATAGTTCACATTGTTATTGACGAGAGAGTTGTGATTGTCTTTGAAATGGGTGATAATCTGAACGGGCGACGGCGACAGGCTAACCATTGTCACTCCTCCTGTATAACTGCCAATCCACAGATTGCTATGACCGTCATTCATCAATGCATAAATGCCATTGCCAGTAAATGAAAACTCCGGCGCGAGTTCAGTGTTGACAAGTGCGGTCAATGAATTGTCGCGTGTATTATAAGCCAAAACGCCGCTACCGTCAATACCTATGGCAAGCTGTTCCGGGCTTAGATTGACGATCGAACGGATTGGTTTCTGCAACAGGCTGTTTTCCGCATGAATCTGGTCAACGCTAAAGTCAGACAAATCAAGTTTATACAAGCCCTTATTGAAAGCCCCGATATACAGAGCATCGTTTCCGTCATCGAAATACAGACTCTGTATATTAGTCTCTTTAAGTAGTCCAACGTCTTTGACCGCATGGTCATTATGCATGATTTTAAGTCCTGAAGATGTCGCTGCAAACAAATAACCCTTTGCAATAATAATGTCGTTGACAACCGCTCCGGGCAGTATGGGGCGATAATCATTATCTGACACATATTTGAACAGGCCGTCATTGGTCGCATACAATATACTGCCGTCACTGTTCACAAGCATCTTGTTCAACACAACATCGCCATGGCTTAAGTCTGAAAGATTGCTTGTCAATACAAAAGAGTCATATACGGGTGAATATTTGTGGACTTTGCCCGAGCTCTCATATGCATACAGATTCCCATTATTGAGATACAGCCGGATTATACGACCCGCTCTATCCCCATAGAACGAATTGCTTTCAAGAGGGTAATTTTTAAGAATCCTACCATTATACCTGTCAACCCCCGACTTGGTACTTATCCAAATAGCCCCGGACGAATCTTCAGCAAGCGAATACACCTTCTGACTACTGAGCCCCGTCGAATTGTCAATACGCAAGACTTCTGAAATTGCATATTGACTCCCATAGCCCTTCTGTGCGAGAAACAGAAAAGCCATTACAACCACTGCATAAAACAGCCTGTTCATAATACGCTTTGATGAAGTTGGCGTATAATTACCCATAATACTGCAAAGTTAGCAATATTTGCTGGATATATCTGTATAAGATATTAGAGAGTATTTCATAACGATTGTTAATTTACGGAAAGCCAGTTGAGAAGCATTGCCATCCCTGCAATGATAACCATCTGTCGTGCTACTTCCATTGTATCTTCATAATTTCTGCATAATCGTCGGAAGTTGTCAAACCATGATATAGAACGCTCTGCAACCCATCTACCCTTTGCCGGAATAAACCCTCCGTCAGAGGAACCTGATAAAGAGATTTCCACGTTCATGCCAAAAGTATTTTTCACAAGTTCGATCAGTTCTCCGCGATAGCCTCTGTCCGCAAGGATTTTCTTGATTGCCGGGTGTGAGGCAGCGAGTAAAGCAAGAAGCATCAGACCGCCTTCTGTGTCATGCACATTAGCGGCAGTTGTCTTTACATCAAGCGGATGTCCGTTCTTGCCGACCGCAATCAGCCGTTTTATCCCCTTGACTTTCTTATTGCCGTCAAAACCTTTCGGTGAGGGATATGAGGCCGCCCGCACACTTTAGGCATCTACAACCGCGACACTTGGCCCCGGTGCCTGACCTTCCTGAAATCGCACTTGCGAGACAAGGCTGTCAAGCAGATTCTTGAACTCACCGATGGCACTCCATGCACGGAAATAGTAATATACGGTCTGCCATGCCGGAAAGTCATGAGGTAGATTTCGCCATTGACAGCTGGTCTTGTCCACGTATAAAACAGCATCAAAGACGAGAAAAAAATCATATTTGCTCGTCCAATTATCCATTGGAATTGTTTCTTTTATGAAAGCTTTCTGTGCTTCTGTTAAATCCGAGGTGTACATTTCTAAATCATTTCATTTAATTGTCAACCAATAAACAATTTAGAAATGTCCTCTCCTTTAGCAGAGGCATTTTTGATGGATAGCCTTAACAGTTGTTATGAAACACCCTCTAAGTTACATAGGTTTCATCCCTGTATTTATCTTTTATAATCTAATAGTTCAATGATTCAATAAACCAGTCGGCCTCCTCCCTTGAATGAAAAACGATTATATCGACCTTTTCCTGATACTCCTTAAGCATCCTACGTATTGCCGGGGCCTGTTGGATCGGGAAATCCATAATCCATTGGCGGAATTCCGGATCCATTTCAGAATCAGTCCAAGGCATATCTATACGTTTCTTCCCGATACGCCCCTCTGCGCCTGCAAGACAAACATCCAACGGCAAGTCAAAGAAAATAACAGTATCGCAGCTATTCAGCCTTAACGGAAGAGAGTGAATATAATTGCCATCAATAATCCACTCTTTTTCAGCCATTATAACGCCAAGCCGCATAACGAATTCCTCCCGGCTGAGTGTTGTCCTGTCAGGCAAATGCCATATCATGTCGAGATAATGAATCGGCAAACCGGTCTTTTCTGAGAGTTTCCGTGAAAAAGTGCTTTTCCCGGCCCCCGGACAACCGATTACTATTATTTTCTTCATCCTATCAGTACGTAACATTGCTCTGATGCACCTACATTACAATCCGACATTAGTGGGAACCAGTCATTTAGCACTAGGCCAAATGGCTGATTCCCATTGTGAGCGCTTCGCAAGGATATGCTTACCAAGCGCTAAAGCATTTGTTCCGATAGTTGTATCCCTTTACGGCTACCCGCCTGAGAACCATGCTATTTTGCAATGGTGCGGAGGGTGCGGGTCGTGCCGTCGCGCATAACGATACGGGCTATCACCGGGGTTCCGGGAATCGGGGTTGCGAGGCGCAGACCGCCAAAGTCATAATATTCAACTGTTTCAGCTTCATCAATCAATATAGGCTCGATACCGGCCAAACCGAACCGGATTGGCGAAAGACCTTCGACGGCACCGTATGCTTGTTCCATATTTTCGGGACACTTACCGGTGCAGTTGTCTGCAATGCCCTCAAAAGCATCAACAGCAACCTCGGGCACTGTCTCGGAAACGAATGTCACAGTTGAAAGCGACGCACACCCGGCAAATGCGCGTGATTCGATTTTTTCAAGGCCGGTGCCAAATGCCACAGCCATAAGATTGGTGCATCCTTCAAAAGCCTTGACCCCTATAACTGCCATTGTTTCAGAAAGGTTGACCGAAACAAGCGACTCATTACCACTGTAGGCACCTTCACCGATACCTACAACTTCATAGCTCACATCATCGTATGTTACAAACCATGGAGCCTTGTAGAGGGGAGCCGAACCCAGGTACTTCTTTACTACAATCCGGTTGACCCCGAACGCTGTGCCTTGAACAATCGAAAACACATGCTCGTCGATTGTAAACTCAGTGTAAGCCGGGCGTGGCACAGAAACTTTGACCGAAGCACTCAATGGCCCGGCAATCTCACCATACACAGCCTTGACTGCAATCTCATAGGGGATTTGATAGTCCTCAGCCTCGAACACCCAAGGCATTCCCACCTGACCGACGCTCTCCCCGTCAACAAAACCTTCGTAACCGGTAACCACGGCATCCTCGGTTGAAGGGTCAGCCCATGTCAAAGTGGCGGCACAATTCCCGGTGTCATATTTCACCTCGATATTCGCAACAGCAGGATAATCTATAACCTTGATTTCATCAATGATTGCTGCGGCACGCTTTGACGTAAAACCGCCGAAGAAACGAATATTCACATATCCCTTACCGGCATAATCGGTAAGGCTGCATGTGTATTGCCGCCATCCGGGTTCATCACAATCACCTGCTTCAATCACGGCAAGGTCGACAAACTCCCCTCCCTCGGCTGAAATCTGAGGTTTCACCGTGACATCGCATCCCGGAATCATATATACATAGAATGAAAGCCATGGAGCCACCGATTTCGACATATTTATCCTATATGACGTCATAGTAGCACTGGCTCCGGCCGGAATCCAGGAGGCGCTGAAATCAGCATACACAAGCCCCTTGCCGGAAACCGGATCCACACGTTTGGAATCGTCACCATACTCCGCATAGTTTGCCTGTTCAAAATTAGCATAATCGCTGGTTCCTGTGAACGTCCATATTTTGGATGTCCCGCCATCGAATGTCTCTATATAAGGCAGACGGTAGTCAGGGCCTATCAATACATCATAGGAATACGAAGATGACGACGAACCTCCGACACCGATATTATTGGCAGCTTCAACCATATACATCACGGCACGGGGAGCTTCCATATCGGTACCATAATCCACATATTCCGTATCCTTGATTCCGGAAGCAATCATCTCACGCTCATCTTCTGTCCGTCCCCAGCAACGATACACGTTATAGAACGTTTCGTCAGGGTTGATTGTGCCATAGTTGACACCTGTGGAAGGTGCTGTCCAGGAAATACGGTATCCCCCCTCGGCAAGGGCCTCTCCCACCACAGGATATGGGGCGGAAGGGACATCAAAGCCTACAAAAGCCTGTACGCGAAGCTCTGTGGAGCCGAACAACGAAACACATTTAACAAGATAATAATTCATCTTGTTAAGCTGGGGGTTCTCATCCACAAAGCGGCATGTGGAGCCTTTCTCAGGATTAGGTTGCTCATTTATAAGTTCCTTGGCGGAAGTGCCCTCATCCGTAATCCTGTAAATTTCAAGAGCCGTCATATCTATTTCCAAAGGCTCAGGAGGATAATTGCTCGTATTCTCAGGTATGACGGCAGATATTTCAACATAGAATTTCCCGTCCTTTTCCCCCGGTGTAGCCGTTACCGTCCCATATCCGAATGCAAACGGGATGCCCGGCTGGCAGGAACCATATCCTTGAAAACCTTCCGCCCCGTCAATCGAGGCATAAGCCATATATGTGTACTGATAACCATATTGCCATGCCGGGACTGCATCATCCGTAAAATCGCATGATTCGCCGGGAGCAAGACCTGTAACACTGAATATGGCAACATCAGTTTCACTCAGGCTATAACACGAGCGCACCACGCGCACGTCAATGCTGGCATCATCAGGTAAAGCAGTCCATTGGTTATCGTTTTTAGGAGCAGTCACCGTGCCGGTAACCTTGCCGGCATCCCCCTCAATCCCAAAAGACATTGAGAGTGTGGGAGAACCCGGCACAACCGCCTGCGCAGACGCTGCCGTAACAGACACTACTGCCAAAGCCAAAGATAGGAGTCGAACATTTGCCATATTGATCAAGTATTAGGGCGTTGAATGGAATTATGTCAGCAAAAATATAAAAAGTTTTGCTCAATGCAAAAATATTTCAAAATTTCACATATATTTGCGCAGTCAATCCCTGCGTCATGGAAAAACTGCCAGGCGCCAGGTTTTTCAAAACCTAAATAATTTCATTATTATGCAAAAAAAGAGAACGCCCCTTCTGCCAATTATGCTTGCTGGATTCACGTTGGGAGCATCAGCAACAGTCCCCCCACCCCGAAAGGGAGCAGAAGTCAGACTTCCCGCAACATATGCGGACTTCTATCCGGCGATGAAAAACCTAATAGCCACACCCCGACTGAATGAGAAACCCGCATTCAGAAACGCTTCAGCCAAACTTGACGCAGGTTCCGACATATTCGGATTCCTTTACTTTTTTCAAGGCACACAGCTCAGCCAGGGTCTCTACCGAATAAACGACAATCCTGAACCAACATACCTTTGGACTGACCAATACACCGCCGACTGGTCGATGGCCATGAACGGCGGCTGGATACGTGACGGAAAACTCTGCGGGACAAACTCCATGGTATTTATGGGCGGCTTGCTCGCATACGGGCAACTGGAACTTGACATATCCACTGGAGAAATTCTTGATTTCCGCCCGCTGACAATCGGCTCCGACGACCTGACCAACCAATACCTTACAACCGCCTACCGCGACCTTGACGACCGTGTTTACGGCTACGGATATATTTATGACGGCAGCGCATACGGCTTCAAATCGGCCGATGCCTCCAACTTAGATACATCGGCAGCCGTATGTGAGGTAGAGTTTGAAGAAATATGCACAGCTTTGTGCTACAACCTGCAGGATGATGCATTTTATGGTGTGACAACAGGCGGTGATTTTGTTTCCATTACCCCCGAAGGAAAGCAGACCGTAATCATGTCGCTCAACATTCCTAACCTGTCGTCGACTATTACAGGCCTCACATACAGCCCAAAAGACCAAGTCTACATCTACAACGCCTATTTCAAGGACAACAACTCGGCGATTTATTCAATCGACAAGGATGCAAAAACCTGCACAAAACTTTATGACTGCCGTTCAGGCGAGGAGTTTGTCTATTTCGTTTGTACGGCCGAGAACGCCGAATCCGACGCTCCGGCACGCCCTGCGTTTGACACGGCATCCTTTACGGGCGCGTCGCTTGACGGCACGCTTACCTTTACCATGCCCTCACACACCGTGGCTGACCAGCCACTTTCAGGCAACCTCGACTGGCGCATATATATCGACGGCGAGCAAGCTCAAACCGGCACGGCGGCTGCAGGTTCAAAAGCGACTGTAAACCTTAAAGACGTTCCCAACGGGAACCATCTCTTCGCTTTTACAGCAGGAAAGGCCGGGAACTACTCTACCCCGGTCACTATAAAAAAATGGATAGGGTCGGATTATCCCTCAGCCCCTGCCAATATAGTGCTGACTCATGAAAAGGTAACATGGGATCCCGTAACTACAAGCGAACACGACGGATACGTGGATTACACCTCATTGAAATACACCGTCACCCTCAATGGCAGGAAGATGGGTGAAACAGACGGCACGGAATGCGCCATCACCCTTCCCGACCAGGAACCATACAACAGCTATACGGCAAAGATTGTGGCAACTGCCGACGGCAAGGCTTCGCAACCCGGGGAATCCAACTATATCACACACGGAAATCCTTTGACAATCCCCGAAGGCTCGTCGATACATTTCCGCCCGGAAGAATATGAATTCGAAATTTTCACCGCCATAGATATCGACGGCAAGACCGACAGCGACGGCAATATACGCAACTGGCATTTCTCACAGACAATGGGATTCCCCTCCTTCGCATCAGGAGCGGACGGAGAAGACCTGCTTGTGTTCCCCCCGATATTGTTTGACAATACCGACAAGGCATACCAGTTCCAAATGGAGGCCGGGCTGATTTCCGATATTGACGACACAGGCACAATCGAGGTACTGTTTGGTAAAGAACCAACTCTTGACGCTATGACCCGCACTGTGATCCCGGCCACACACCTGCATTATATGCGTGGGATAATCATGACCGACTATTTCTCAGTACCCGAAGCCGGCACGTATTATCTCGGGGTTCTTACACGCAGCAACAAAGTTGCGTTCCACATATCCGATATGGATATCAAGCGCACCGACCGCGATGCAGACGTGCCAATGACAGTTTCAGATCTAGTGGCAACAGCCGGAGCCAACGGCGCCTTGACCGCCACTGTTTCTTTTATCATGCCTTCCCTTACCGTAGGAGGGAAACCGATTGATGCAAACACCGAAATCAAAGCCACGGTCACATCACGTGAATATGTGCTTGACAAGCCTTATGAAGGCAATGTTATCGGCACCACGGTCGTTACCGGCAAACCTGGTGAGAAGATTTCCGCCGAAGTAAAGACCCAGCAGAATTTAAACACCATCGGAGTAAGCTGCTCTCTCGACAACCGTTCGGGCGTAGAGACTACCACATCGGTATTCACCGGGCTTGTGCGCCCCTATATCGTCCAAAACCTCAAGGCTGAAATCAGCGAGGACAACATGAGTGTACGCCTGTCATGGACACCTCCCGTGGAGGGAGAGGAACCGGGCGCCATAGGCGATACGTTCTTCTATTCAGTATGGTATTACGCCGACGGATGGCAATTCTACGATGGCGCAGGCTGGGATGTGGACGAGACTGTTGTAGAACTTGATGAGGGCAACCCGCAAACAATCCTCATGTTAGGCATAATGGCCATGAACTCTGCCGGACAGAGCGACCATATCGCATCCCAATCAGTGGTGGTAGGTCCCCCCTATGACCTTCCCATGAAAGAAACCTTACATAACGGTATGGAAGCCTATTCCCCCATTGCCATCCAGCGCCCTGACAAATCATATAACGACGTATACTGGATGGTGACCGATCCCTCGGAAATATCCGCCCTCTTCGCCAACCAGTCCGGATGGGCATACGTAGGCTATATCGGTACTGCCGGGGCTAAAACCGGCAAGAGCCGTTTGTCACTCCCCAAATTTTCCACTATCAACAGCAAGGATGTGAACATATCGCTCACCTACTGGGGAGGCCCCTACGAGGCTCCGTTCACATTGTTATCGAACGTGTTCGGCAGTGAGAAGCCCGAAATAATCGGCTCATTCCCCAAAGGCAACGGCTGGGTAACCAACACCATAACACTTCCTGAAAGCCTGAACGGACGCAAATGGGTAGAACTTCTTCTCGAGAATGATTTTGCCAGCGACAACAATTTCGCATTGTTCTCAGGCTACTCCATCTCAGGCACAGCAGGCGTGGAAAGCATCGGCGCTGATGGCGAAGGACAAATCTTCACCACCCCCGGCATGCTCCATGTGGCAGGATTCGGAGGTGAAAGCCTTACCGTATCCGACATTGCCGGACACGTATTAATCAACATACCAGTCCTTGACGATATGGCAGGCTACGCCCTCGCCCCCGGCATGTACGTGGTCAAGGCCGGCAGCAAAACCACCACAATCATCGTGAAATAATCACGCATCCACCCTGACAGCACCATCGCCATACGGGTGAACGACAAAACGGTGTGCCAAAATTGTTTTGGCACACCGTTTTTGCTTATTGCCTGTTTTACTTATTGCCCGGAGGGATAGCACCCTCGCAGGAAACACAGGTAAATGAAGGTTTAACTCAATGTCATTTCACGGCCTTTGAGCCATACGGCGCAGATAAGGGGTGTGGCGTAGGCATATAGGAAATAGGCCAGCGAAGGGAGCGGGGCGGTTACGTAAAAGTTGGCGAGCTTGCCACGGGCTATGCTGCCGACACGCTGGCTCAGCTCCATGGCGCACGCACCGTTGATGGTGGCGGCGTTGAGCGCCGCCGACGGGGTGAGCTTCATCTTTATGCAGCCGAGCGAGCACACAAAACGCATGTCGCCCGAAGGGGACGACCCGGGATTATAATCCGAGGCCAATGCCACCGGCAATCCGGCTTTCATCAGCCCTTTCCCGTTGCCGTAGGGCATCCCTAGGAAAAACGATGCCCCGGGAAGAACCGTCGGTATGGTGGAAGAACCTCGCAACACCTCGATTTCAACCTCGGTGGTACGTTCCAGATGGTCGACAGAAACGGCTCCATGGGCAACACCCACCTGCACACCACCCGACACATCGAGTTCGTTGGCATGGATTTTAGGCTTCATGCCCCACTTGGCGGCCTCTTCAAGCATGCGGGCAGTTTCTGCAGGGGTAAAGAACCCTTTGTCACAGAACACATCCACATAGTCGGCCAAGCCCTGACGTCCCACTTCAGGAATCATTTCACGGCACACGAGGTCAACATATTCACCCTGACGTCCCTGATAGGCACGCCCCACGGCATGCGCGCCAAGAAACGTGGCCTTGACCTCAACCGGGGCGGTTTCCTTGATGCGGCGAATAACCCTGAGCATCTTAAGTTCATCATCGGTGGTAAGGCCGTAGCCGCTCTTGATTTCCATAGCGCCCGTACCTTTGGCGATAACCTCGTTGACACGACCCATAGCCTGACGGTAAAGCTCATCTTCGGATGTGGCATGCAGCAGGTCGGCGGAATTCAGGATACCTCCGCCACGGGCGGCAATCTCCTCATAGCTCAACCCATTGATTTTATCGAGGAACTCCCCGGCACGGTTTCCGGCATATACTATATGTGTATGCGAGTCACAGAACGACGGGAACACCCATCCGCCATGCATATCAATCACTTCGACATCATTGCGGCCAGGCATCTCCCCCACTTCGCCCATCAGGCCGAAGTCCTTGATAACCTCGCCGTCGAGCAGCAGCCATGCATCATGCAACAGGGGGAAATCCTCCATCTGCGCCCCCTTGCGGCAGGGGGCGCCGGAGGTGTCGACACCGGCTAAAGCACCGATATTGACAAGCAGCTTCATACCTCTTCTGTCTTTATGAATTCAACAGACTCGTTGATAAGCGTGTACATAACCGTGTCGTTCTCGATAAACGGAACACGTTTGCGATAAGCCTCCACCATAGCCTCAAGCGCGGGCGAAGTGCGAAGCGGCCGACGGAATTCCAACGCCTGGGCGGCATTGAACAACTCTATTGCAAGCACACGGCGCGTATTGTCGACTACACGGAAAAGTTTCGTGGCAGCGTTCGAACCCATCGACACATGATCTTCCTGTCCCTGCGACGAAGGGATGGAATCGCACGATGCCGGCCAGCACAGTCCCTTGCTTTGGCTTACAATCGATGCTGCGGCATATTGCGGAATCATGAAACCGCTGTTCACTCCCGGCTTAGCCACCAGGAACGACGGCAGCTCCCTCACCCCGGCGATAAGCTTGTAAGTGCGGCGCTCGGAAATGTTCGAAAGCTCCGATAATGCAACAGCAAGGAAATCCATCGGCAAAGCGATAGGCTCGCCATGGAAATTACCGGCCGACACGATGAGGTCATCCTCAGGGAAGATAGTGGGGTTATCGGTGACGCTGTTGATTTCGGTTTCCAGGACTTCGCCTACATAAGTCAGGGTGTCTTTTGCAGCACCATGAACCTGCGGGATACAACGGAACGAATATGGATCCTGCACATGGGCCTTATGGCGTTTGATAATCTCGCTCCCTTCAAGCCAGGCCATAACGGCCTCGCCGGTAGCCTTCTGCCCCGGATGCGGGCGCACTTCCTGAATCTGCGGATAGAACGGCTCGATACGTCCGTCGAACGCATCAATCGACAGTGAAGCGATTTTGTCGGCCCAGCGGCTCAACTTGCGTGCTTCTAGAACACAATAAACCCCGTAGGACGACATGAACTGCGTGCCGTTAAGCAATGCCAGGCCCTCTTTCGACTGTAATGTTATCGGTTCCCATTCCATCATCTCGAGCATCTTTGAGGCAGGCATTACCTCGCCGTCAAATTCAACCTCGCCAAGGCCGATAAGCGGCAACGAGAGGTTGGCCAAGGGAGCCAGGTCGCCGGATGCCCCGAGCGACCCTTGCTGGTAGACCAGCGGCAATATGTCGTGGTTATAAAAATCCACAAGACGCTCAACCGTGGCAAGCTGGACACCCGAATTGCCATAGCTCAACGACTGGATTTTGGTAAGCAGCATAAGCTTCACGATGTCACGTGGCACCCGCTCACCGATGCTACATGAATGCGACATCACAAGGTTCTTCTGCAACTCGGCCAGCTGGGTCGGCTCGATCGAAATGTTGCACAGGGAGCCGAAGCCGGTTGTAATGCCGTAAATCGGTTCTTTCTGGTCGCGCATCTTCCTGTCAAGGAATTCGCGGCATTCGGTGATGCGGCGCCTGGCCTCATCGCCGAGTTCAAGTTTCATACCCTTGTCAAGGATTTCCCCTACCCTGCTTATGCTGAGCCATTCAGGCCCTATATGGTGAACTTCCATGGTTTTCTTATTATTCTTATTGTTAATCATTATAATATTAAGGAGAAGCCGATATGACTTCATTATTTCAAAGCTTCGGCCACAAGTGCGTCGTCAGCGAAATTAGGCAGTGTTACTTTCAGCAACGGTGTGCGCTCCATCTCGCGCTTTATTGCGTTGACAGCACCTTGGTTGCGCGCCCACGAACGGCGTGCGATACCGTTGTTGACATCCCACAGGAGCATATCGCCGATAGCACGCGAAGCATCTTCCGAGCCGTCGATTACCATGCCGAAGCCTCCGTTTATAACCTCGCCCCAGCCTACGCCGCCACCGTTGTGAATCGAAACCCATGTGGCACCACGGAAAGAGTCGCCTATCACGTTGTGCACAGCCATGTCGGCAGTGAAGCTCGAGCCGTCATATATATTCGACGTCTCGCGATAAGGTGAATCCGTGCCTGACACATCATGATGGTCACGGCCAAGCACCACAGGGGCGGAAAGCTCGCCACGTGCGATTGCATCGTTGAAAGCCTTGGCAATCCTGATACGCCCCTCGCTGTCGGCATAGAGGATACGCGCCTGCGACCCCACTACCAGGTGGTTATCCTCAGCCTTGCGAATCCAATGGAGGTTATCCTCAAGCTGCCCCTTGATTTCATCGGGGGCATCCTTCAGCATCTCCTCAAGCACCTCGGCGGCAAGGCGGTCGGTAACAGCCAGGTCCTTCGGGTCGCCCGAAGTGCACACCCAGCGGAATGGCCCGAACCCGTAGTCGAAGAAAAGCGGGCCCATTATATCCTGCACATACGACGGGTAGCGGAACCGCCCGTCGGGCAGCGTCACATCCGCACCGGCTCGTGAAGCCTCAAGCAGGAAGGCATTGCCGTAGTCAAAGAAATACATGCCTCGCGAAGTAAGCGTGTTGATGGCGGCTACCTGACGGCGGAGTGATTCCTGCACACGGCGGCGGAACTCCTCAGGCTCGTCAGCCATCATCCTCTGCGACTCCTCATATGACAAACCGGCGGGGTAATAACCTCCAGCCCAAGGGTTGTGAAGCGACGTCTGGTCGCTGCCAAGGTCTACGGGTATATTCTCTTCGGCAAGGCGCTCCCATAGGTCGACGACGTTCCCCTGGTAGGCTATCGACACGGTTTCTTTGCTATCCATGGCCTTGCGCACACGCGGCATCAACTCGTCGAGCGACGAATAAACCTCGTCGACCCAGCCCTGTGCCTTACGTTTTCCAACGGCATGCGGGTTGATTTCGGCAGTAATGCTGACCACACCGGCAATGTTGCCGGCCTTGGGCTGTGCGCCCGACATACCGCCAAGACCAGCCGTCACAAACAGCATACCAGCGATTTCCGGCCGCTCCTCTGTCAGGCGTTTGCGGGCGGCATTCAGCACGGTTATGGTGGTGCCATGCACAATCCCCTGGGGGCCGATATACATATACGAGCCCGCTGTCATCTGCCCGTACTGGCTAACACCCATGGCATTCATACGTTCCCAATCGTCGGCTTTCGAATAATTCGGAATCACCATGCCGTTAGTAACGATTACACGGGGGGCATTCTTATGCGAGGGAAACAGTCCGAGCGGATGCCCCGAATACATTACGAGGGTCTGCTCATCGGTCATCTGCGAAAGATACTGCATAGCCAGGCGGTATTGCGCCCAGTTTTGGAACACCGCCCCGTTGCCGCCATAGGTGATAAGCTCATACGGGTGCTGCGCCACTGCGGGATCGAGGTTGTTCTGAATCATCATCATAATCGCGGCGGCCTTGCGGCTTTTTGCCGGATATGAGTCGATTGAACGAGCCTTCATCTCATAGTCAGGACGGAAGCGGTACATATATATACGTCCGTAACGATGCAACTCGTCGGCAAACTCCTTGGCCAGCACGGCATGATGGCGTGGTTCGAAATAACGGAGTGCGTTTTTCAGCGCCAGCTGCTTCTGTTCCGGCGTCAATATATCCTTGCGACGCGGGGCATGGTTCACAGCCGGGTCATATTCGCGGGGGGCAGGAAGTTCGGCAGGGATGCCGTTCACAATATCCTGTCGGAATTCTTCAAGTGTCATATGCTATTATAGTCTGTTTCAAATTTTGCTCTCAACAATTGCCAAAGTCTCTTTTTCGGCTGCTTCGGCCTTGGCTGCGATGTCGGCCGCCTCGGCCAGGATTGCATCGGCTTTCTGGCGGTCTTTAAGCCCTGCGGCATTGATTTTCACATTCAGGTATGCCCCGAGCACCGCGCTACGGGCTGCCAAAGCACCCACACCGGCATCGCTCACCGAATTGGGGTTGCCTGTTTCAGCCATAGCCTTCACCAACGGGAACACCTCGAATGCAGCCTTCATCGTGCGCAACGGCACCTCGGTGGCATAAAGCGTGGCATCCTGTATGGCAGCGCTTCGGGCAGCCTTCTCCTCATCGGTACCCTTAGGCAGTTTGAATGCATCCATGATGCGGTTGAACGCGGCGGTATCCTCATCAACCAGTGCAAGCAGCGTTTTCAGATAACCCTGCCCCTCTTCGGCGCGGTTGCTGAATTCCTCCCAACGCTCGTCCCATCCGGGCTTGTGCGACGAAAGGTTGGCAACCATAGTGCCTAGGGCGGCTGCCAACGCACCCATATACGCCGAAATGGAACCGCCGCCCGGAGCGGGCGACTCACTTGCCGTTTCCAGTGCGAAACCTTTGCATGTCATGTCAATCAAGCGGTTGCCACCCTGTGGTGCAACCATATCCTCTATCACCTTTTCGGCAGTCACAAAGGGCTTAAGTTCGTCCAGCCCCATCGATTTGACTGCGATGCGGATAATCTCGTCATCGGAAATGCCCACGGAACGTTCCTGTTTGCGCAGGAAATATTTCCCGGCATCGATAAGCGTGCGGCGTGGCACAAGCCCCACGATTTCAGTGCCTGTCACCCTGACGCCACGTGCGGCGGCGGCACGGCAAACCTCGTCAAACGCTACATGCAGGGGCGTTGTGGCTATATCCGTGATATTCATCGACACCTGTGCGATGCCGTATTCATCAATAAACCACCCTATAGCCTTGGTTCCCTTGAGCGTTCCGGGCACCATCACCTGTTTCCCGTTCTCGTCAAGAACAGGCTTGTCGGTAACCGACGGGCCCTGGCGCATCGGGCGACCCTTTTCACGCACATCGAACGCGATAGCGTTGGCCCTGCGGGTGGAGGTGGTGTTGAGGTTGAAGTTTACGGCAATAAGGAAGTCGCGCGCACCCACCACGGTTGCACCGCTGCGTGCCATATCCTCGTCGAACGGGCGGCGTCCGAAATCGGGAGCCTCCCCGTCCTTATCGGCACGTTCGGCAAATGCCTCATACTCCCCTTTTCGGCAAACCGCGAGATTCTTACGCTCGGGACGGAAAGCCGCAGCCTCATAGCAATAGGTGGGCACACGCAGTTCCGTTGCAATTCGCTCGGCAAGCCTGCGTGCCATTTCGGCACACTCCTCAAGGGTGACACCCGACACCGGGATAAGCGGAAGCACGTCGGTGGCACCTATGCGGGGATGCGCCCCGCTGTGATGGCGCATGTCGATAAGCTCGGAGGCACGCTTCACACCCCGGAAAGCTGCTTCTACAACTGCCTCAGGGGGCCCCACAAAGGTGACTACCGTGCGGTTGGTGGCCTCGCCGGGGTCGACATCGAGGAGCTTTACCCCCCCTGCTTCGGTTATGGCTTCGACGATGCGGTTGATTTTCTCCTTGTCGCGCCCTTCGCTGAAATTGGGCACACATTCAATCAGTCTTTCCATCATGGCATTATGTGTTGGTTTATTTTTGTTTTCAAAGAGTTTTCTTTCCTGCAAAAATAATGCTTATAATTATAATTTCCATATATCCCATCCCGTTTTTTAACCTCTCTTGGCAACAATTTTTCAGCCATATAACAAATATTGCCCACACGGAACCCGTTTCCGATTTTTTCACTAAATTTGCACGTTAAATAAGTCACAGGCCAAAACAGCCACACACAACGACAAAAACAACAAAACGACATACGTTCCATGTATAGAACCAACACATGCGGGGAACTCCGCATAACCGATGCCGGACGCGAGGTGACACTCGCCGGATGGGTGCAGCGCGTGCGCAAAATGGGAGGGATGACATTCCTCGATATCCGCGACCGCTACGGAATCACACAAGTAGTGTTCAACAACGAATCAGATTCAGCGCTGTGCGATGAGGCCAACCGCCTGGGGCGCGAATTCGTAGTACAGGTCAAGGGCACCGTTGCCGAGCGTTCGAGCAAAAACCCCAACCTGCCTACAGGCGACATCGAAATCATAGCGTCATCACTGACGGTGCTGAACCCATCGGAAGTGCCACCGTTCACAATCGAGGATGAAACCGACGGCGGCGACGACATCCGCATGAAATACCGCTACCTCGACCTGCGCCGCAACCCGGTGCGCCGCAACCTCGAGTTGCGCCACCGCATGACGATGGAAACCCGCCGTTACCTCGACTCGAAAGGATTCCTTGAAATCGAGACACCGATGCTGGTAGGCTCCACTCCCGAAGGAGCACGCGACTTCGTTGTGCCTTCGCGCATGAACCCCGGATGCTTCTACGCCCTCCCGCAATCACCCCAGACGCTCAAACAGCTGCTGATGGTGTCGGGCATGGACCGTTACTTCCAGATTGTGAAATGCTTCCGCGACGAAGACCTTCGTGCCGACCGTCAGCCGGAGTTCACCCAGATTGACTGCGAAATGAGCTTTGTCAACCAGGACGACGTAATAGGGCTGTTCGAAGGCATGGCAAAACACCTCTTCCGGGAACTTCGCGGCGTAGAGCTTGACGAGCCGTTCACACGCATGCCTTGGGCCGATGCAATGAAATATTACGGTTCCGACAAACCCGACCTCCGTTTCGACATGAAGTTTGTCGAGCTTATGGATGTTATGAAAGGTTACGGGTTCCCGGTATTCGACAGCGCCGCCTACATCGGCGGCATCTGCGCCAAGGGGGCTGCAACCTACACCCGCAAGCAACTCGACCAGCTTACCGACTTTGTAAAGCGCCCGCAGATCGGCGCAAAGGGTATGGTCTACGCACGTGTCGAAGCTGACGGCACTGTGAAATCGTCGGTCGACAAATTCTACACCCAGGAAACGCTGCAGACAATGAAAGAGGCTTTCAACGCCGAACCGGGCGACCTCATCCTCATTCTCAGCGGCGACGACGCGATGAAAACCCGCAAACAACTCTGCGAGCTACGTCTGGAAATGGGCAACCGTCTCGGCCTGCGCGACAAAAACAAATTCGCATGCCTGTGGGTGGTCGACTTTCCGATGTTCGAATGGAGCGAGGAGGAACAGCGCCTGATGGCAATGCACCACCCATTCACACATCCCAAGGACGAGGACATACCCTTGCTCGACACCGACCCAGCAGCGGTGCGTGCTGATGCCTACGACATGGTGGTCAACGGCGTAGAAGTGGGTGGCGGCTCAATCCGTATCCACGATTCCGAACTACAGGCAAAAATGTTCGAAATCCTAGGCTTCACACCCGAAAAAGCCCAGGAGCAGTTCGGCTTCCTCATGAATGCGTTCAAATTCGGCGCGCCCCCTCACGGAGGTCTTGCATATGGTTTGGACCGCTGGGTGTCGCTCTTCGCCGGCCTCGACAGCATACGCGACTGCATCGCATTCCCCAAAAACAACTCCGGCCGCGACATGATGATCGACGCACCCGCATCGATCGACGACTCCCAGCTCGATGAGCTCCAGATAAAGCTCAACCTCAAAGAATGACCCTCAAAGATATAGTCACAGCCATCGAGGCCTATGCCGACCCCGCACTCCAGGAATCCTGGGACAATACGGGTTGGCAGATAGCCCCGATGGAGAGCTCGGACGAATGTTCGGGCGTGATGCTGTGCCTCGATGTCACCCCTGCCGTGGTTGAAGAAGCCAAGGATCAGGGGTGTAATCTTATCGTGTCACACCATCCCCTGATCTTCAAAGGGCTCCGCTCCATCACCGGGGCATCCCAGGCGGAACGAGCCGTAATCCTCGCCATACGCCACGGCATAGCCGTATACTCAAGCCACACCGCCCTCGACAGCGCGCCCTTAGGAGTGAGCCGCGAGCTCGGGTCGATGCTCGGACTCACAGCCATGCAGCCGCTTGTGCCCGACGCGCACACACCCTCGGCAGGGCTCGGCGTGATCGGCATCCCCGAGCACGGAACCATCACAAGCGACGGACTTATCGATGCAGTCAAGAGGGTCTACAACGCCCCGCGCGTACGTGTCACAAGAGGCATCCCCTCACTGAGCGGGATACACAAGGTAGCCCTGTCAAGCGGATCGGGAGGCGAATTCATCCCGGCGGCCATAGCCGCCGGCGCGGAAGCCTACATATCCTCCGACATCCGTTACCACGACTTCCTGGACCACGGAAGAGACATTCTCATCATCGACACCGGGCATTTTGAAAGCGAAATATGCACTAAATCAATTTTTTCGCGCATTATTTCCCAAAAATTTCCTAACTTTGCGGTCCATATCGCCAAGTGCGAACACAACCCTGTGACCTACGTGTGACATCAAATGTTCTGAAAACACAACCCACTCAAAGGAATCAAAATCTTCACAATTATATGGCCAAAGATCAAGCTAAAATCGACCAGGCTAACTCGGTAGAGCACCGCCTCCGCTCACTCTACGAGCTTCAGACAATCCTTTCGGAAATCGACCGCATCCGCACCATCCGCGGCGAGCTCCCCGAGGAAGTGCGTGACCTGGAGGACGTAATCGCCGGGCTCCACACCCGCATCGACAAGTACAACCACGAAATCGAGGACCTACGCTCCCAGTCAGCACAGGAGCAGAACAAGATAAAAGTCGCAGAGGAGCAGATTGCCACCTACAAGACTCAGCTCGACAACGTGAGAAACAACCGCGAGTTTGACCTCCTCTCAAAAGAGATAGAATACCAGACTCTTGAGATCCAGCTCTCCGAGAAGCGCATCGGTCAGTACAGCCGCGAAATCGAGGCAAAGACCGCCGAGATCGCATCTGCCGAAGAGAACCTCACCGACCGCAACATCATCCTCTCCGACAAGCGTCAGCAGCTCGAAGAGATCATCTCCGAGACCAAGAAGGACGAGGAAGTGCTACGCGCCAAAGCCAAGGACCTCGAAGCACGCATCGACGACCCGCGCACACTCGCAGCGTTCAAGCGCATCCGCAAGAACGCCCGCAACGGCCTCGGCGTGGTCTACATCCAGCGCAACGCCTGCGGCGGATGCTTCAACCGCATCCCCCCGCAGAAACAGATGGAAATCAAGATGCACAAAAAGATCATCGTATGCGAATACTGCGGACGCATCATGATCGACCCCGATCTCGCAGGCATCAGCACCGAACAATAATCTATGGATAAGATACAACCAGGCAAATACGTCGAGATAGCCTACGACCTCTACGCATCCCTCCCCGGCGAACCGGAGACACAGGTGCACACCGTAGAGCCCGCCGATCCCGAACGGTTCATCTTCGGCATCACCCCCGGACTCATACCTGCACTTGCCTCCGCACTCGAAGGGCTTGAGCAAGGAGCGTCATTCGACGTGAAAGTCCCCGCCGAGGAAGGCATACCGTTCAACCCCGACGACGTGGCATCACTTGACCGCGACCTCTTCCTTGACGACAAAGGCAACATCGACTCGCGCGTAAAGCCCGGAGCAAGAATCCCCATGTACACCGCCGACGGCTACCAGATCACAGGATTGGTGAAAGAAGTGACCTCCGAACACGTCATAATGGACTTCAACCATCCCCTCGTAGGGCAGGCACTCCACTTCGCCAACGGCAAAGTAGTCACCGTGCGTGACGCCACCCCCGAAGAGATCCATCCCTCTCCATGCGGCGGAGGATGCGGCGGTTGTGGCGGAGGATGCGGATCTGCCGACGGCAGCGACGACTCCTGCTGCGACAACGGCGGATGCTGCGGCGGATGCAACTGATCGCCCCCATACACTACTCTTCTTATACTTGACCACTCTATACTAAAAAAAGCATAAACCAAATAAAATGGCAACAACTGCAGACTTCAAGAACGGTATGTGCCTCGACATCGACGGGCAGTACTTCTTCATCGTAGAATTCCTTCACGTAAAGCCCGGCAAAGGACCGGCTTTCGTCCGCACAAAACTTAAGAACGTCCAGACAGGCCGCGTACTCGACAAGACCTGGAACTCCGGCGTAAAGGTAAATGAAGTGCGCATCGAGCGTCGCCCCTACCAGTACAGCTACAAGGACGATATGGGCTACCACTTCCTCCACACCGAGACTTGGGAAGAAGTGATCATAGCCGGCGAAAGCATCGAAGGCGTACAGTTCCTCAAGGACGGTGACATCTGCGAAGCAATGGTACACGCCGAGAGCGAAACAATCCTCACCTGCGAGATGCCCACCTCAGTGACTCTTGAGATCACCTACACCGAACCCGGCATCAAGGGCGACACCGCTACCAACACCCTCAAGCCCGCTACCGTAGAGACCGGAGCAGAGGTGCGCGTGCCCCTCTTCTGCAACATCGGCGACAAGGTAGTCATCGACACCCGCGACGGTTCCTACAAAGAACGCGTCAAGGAATAATCCCGCCCAATATACCCACGGGACCCGACTCATCAAGAGCCTGAAAAGTCAGACGCAGCCTGAACTTTTCAGGCTCTCACATTTTTTATAATACAGACCATCCCACCCATACTACACACCTGAAAATGCTCGAAACCCATCCCTTTCCGCCCTACCTCCCCTCCGGTGCCAAGGTCTTGATCATGGGCACATTCCCTCCTCAGCCTCACCGCTGGGCTATGGAGTTCTATTACCCCAACCGCACCAACGACTTCTGGAAAATCATGGGGCTCATATTCTTCAACGACCCCACCTACCTCTACGACACAAGGTCCCGCTCATTCCGGCTCGACCTCATCAAAGATCTTCTTGATGACAAAGGGATAGCCCTGCACGACACCGGCCGCGAAATCAGACGCCTGCGTGACAACGCCTCCGACAAATACCTGGAGATAGTCACCCCTGTGCCGCTCTTCGACCTCCTCGCCCGCATCCCCCTGTGCCGCACCATTGCCACCACCGGAGAGAAAGCCGCAGGAGTAATCGCATCGATCACCGGCACAGAAACACCCAAAATGGGGCATATGGTCACCGACACGGCACGAAACCTCGACATATGGCGTATGCCATCAACCTCCCGCGCCTACCCTCTCCCCCTCGAAAACAAAGCCGCCTACTACGCCACCCTCTTCAACGCCGCAGGAATAGAGCCGTAACATCTTAATGCTAAGATAATTTGTTTGTATTACTCATAATTCCTACTTTTGTAATATGGATACAATCAATGTCATAAATCTAATCATAAGAGAAGCATCCAGACTTCTTCCTAAAGGAGCCAAGGTGATTCTATTCGGCTCTCGGGCGCGAGGCACAGCCCAAGAAAACTCCGACTGGGACATCCTCATACTTCTCAATAAAGAAAAACGGACGGTCGAGGACCTCGATGACTACGGATTTCCATTTCGTCAGCTTGGGTGGGACATAAATCAAGAAATCAATCCCATAGTCTCCACATTTAGAGACATGGCGTCAGGGAAACATTCAAATCCATTATACTATAATATCGCAAACGAAGGAATAACGATATGGGGCTAACTGACGACGACCGCAAAGCGATTGTATGCTACCGCATAGAGAAAGCATTCCATACCCTCAAAGAAGCAAAAGACGTGTTGTCTTTAGGGCATCTCAGCCTATGTGCAAACAGGCTTTATTACTCTGCATTTTACATGGCATCCGCATTGTTAATTAATCATGGGCATTCTGTCAATACCCATGCAGGTGTACTCAGACACTAATCAACCTGTATTTCGTCAAAGAAGGCAAATTGGATAAAAACACAGCCCGACTTTTGAATATATTGTTTTCAATGAGACAACAAGGGGACTACGGTGACACTTTTGATTACGAAAAAGATGAAATCGAGCCTCTGATAAAAAAGACCGAATTAATGCTTTCTTCTTTGCAATCTCTGATCGGTACACGACAAGACTTTTAGAATGATTCACTGCTCTGCCCCCAACACAGCAGACCTCACTAAACGAACATACAACAGACCGCATACAATGTTTCTTGATATAATATTCCTCATAGCCGGGCTTGTGCTGATACTGGCAGGAGCCAACTACATGACCGACGGCTCGGTCGCACTCGCCAAACGCTTCGGCATGAGCGACTTCCTCATAGGGCTTACCATCGTCGCAATGATGACAAGCGCACCCGAACTCGTGGTGTCGGTGACATCGGCACTCAACGCCTCCTCCGAAATGGCGATAGGCAACATAGTTGGCTCCAACATATTCAACATCCTCGTAATCATAGGCATAACAGCCCTGATACGCCCCATAGCCGTAACACGCGGAGTGCTCATCAATGAGATCCCGCTCGTGATACTCTCCTCCGTCGCGCTGCTCGTTATGGGATGCGCACCCTATCTTGACGGCGGTCCGATGGTGCTGACACGAGTCGACGGAATCATCCTGCTGCTGTTCTTCATAGTATTCATGCGCCACACATTCGCCTCGGCAAAATCGGCTCCCGCCAATGACCCTGTGGCATCAAGCGCATCAGGATTCAAGCCCACCCCCCTGTGGAAAGCCATACTCATCACCCTTGGAGGACTCGCAGGATTAGTGCTTGGCGGACAATGGTTCGTTGAGGGCGCATCAGGGCTCGCACGTGCAATCGGATGGAGCGAAGGGCTCATCGGACTCACCATCCTTGCCGCCGGAACATCACTCCCCGAGCTCGCCACATCAATCGTATCGGCAACCAAAGGCTTCTCCGGCATAGCACTCGGCAATGTGATAGGCTCCAATATATTCAACATATTCTTCGTGCTCGGATGCACAGCCACAGTCACCCCGCTGTCATTCGGAGGAATAGGCATCCCCGACCTCTCCGTGCTCCTGCTTGCAAGCATCCTGTTCTGGGTGTTCGGATGGTTCTATCGATGCCGCACCATCACCCGCCCCGAAGGAGCCATACTCGTCATACTCTACATAGCCTACATGACATACCTCTATCTCAATCTTCCGGCATAAAGCCAGGCAGCCGGGAGACTACGATGATTTCACCAGCTATGATTCCGAGATTTACAGGCTGTTGAAGCCTCGCGCCGAGACATCTGTCAAAGCGATCTGCGATTTAATTTTTAGTCAAATAGAAATTTTAACCGTGAAATATGCCACTATTACAGCAAAAATTATGTAATTTTGCAACAAATTTTCCTAAAGTCTATACCATTATCATTCATCACGGTTTTCATCTAAAGTAATGGATAATCTAATCACCATTTCACCATCCCCGCATGCGCAGACACCGACCACTGTAAGCAGGCTGATGCTCCATGTGATCATCGCCCTCGTCCCCGCAGTGCTCTTCGCGCTCTACTACTTCGGGATAGGAGCGGCAATAGTAATCGCCACATCGATTGTTGGGTGCATAGCCGCCGAGTATCTGATCACCCGCTATATGCTTGGCAGAAAGCCATCCATAGGCAATCTTTCGGCAGTCCTCACCGGTCTGCTCCTGGCACTCAACCTCCCGTCCAACATTCCAGTGTGGATGGTGCTCATCGGTTGTGTTGTAGCCATCGGAATAGGCAAAATGACTTTCGGAGGACTGGGATGCAACATCTTCAACCCTGCCCTCGTAGGCCGTGTGTTCCTGCTGCTGTCATTCCCTGTTGCAATGACTACATGGCCCGAGCCTATAGTCAACCGCATGGCATACACTGACGCCACCACCGGAGCCACCATACTCGGACAGCTCAAGCAGAACCTCATCACCCCCGACCAGATCAACCTCCTGGATGCCGCCCTCGGCAACATGGGAGGCTCAATGGGCGAGGTAGGTGCCATAGCCCTGTTGCTCGGTTTTGCCTATCTTCTATGCTTCCGCGTCATCACATGGCACATACCGGTAGCCATAATCGGCACAGCTGCACTTTTCTCACTCTGCATCGGAGCACCGGTCGGGGTAGAAATCCTATCCGGAGGCATGCTCCTCGGAGCCATATTCATGGCTACCGACTATGTGACATCCCCCATGAGCCGCCCGGGAATGCTCCTCTACGGAGCCATGATAGGCATAATAACCATCATCATCCGTCAGTGGGGAGCCTACCCCGAAGGCATGTCGTTCGCCATACTCATAATGAACGGCGTCACACCGCTGATCAACCGATATATGAAACCACGTAAATTTGGCGAAGGGAGGGCAACAGCATGAAATCCACACTCACCAACATGGTGCTCTCACTCGGCATCATCACCATAATAGCCGCCGCGCTACTCGCAGGTGTATACACCATAACCGAGGCTCCAATCAAAGCAGCACAGCTCAACAAGCAGATCGAGGCAATCAAGGCTGTCACCCCCGCGTTCGACAACGATCCGGTGAACGAGTCAATGGAGATCACTCCACAGGGAGAATCGGTCCCTGTCAAGGTATTCCCCGCCAAAATGGGAGGAAAACTCGTAGGAGCAGCCGTTGAGAGCTACTCCTCACAAGGATTCTCGGGTGACATCAAGCTTATATACGGATTCGACACCGAAGGCAACATCACAGGTTATGCCGTGATGCAGCATGCCGAGACCCCCGGGCTCGGCGCAAAGATGGACGAATGGTTCCGTTCGCCCGAAGGTCGCCGCAGCGTGATCGGGCTCAACCCTTCCACCTCCAATCTCACTGTCAGCAAGGACGGAGGCGACGTGGATGCCATCACCGCCGCCACAATAACATCGCGCGCATTCCTCGACGCCCTCTCACGTGCCGCCAACGCGTTCGATCAACTTTCAGCACAGAAATAATCCGGCTAAACTATGAATTCAAAACTCAGAATCCTCTATAACGGCATCATTGCCGAGAACCCCACCTTCGTGCTGATGCTGGGCATGTGCCCCACACTCGGCACCACAGGAAGCGCAATGACAGGTATGAGCATGGGGCTCGCCACCATGGGCGTGCTCATATGCTCCAACGTGGTGATATCCCTCATCAAGAACTTCGTCCCCGCCAAAGTGCGCATCCCCGCCTACATCGTGGTCATAGCCACTTTCGTGTCAGTGCTCCAGCTGCTCATGGAGGCATACCTCCCCGCGCTCAATGCCATGCTCGGAATCTTCATCCCGCTCATCGTGGTCAACTGCATCCTGCTCGGGCGTGCCGAGGCATTCGCCTCCCGCAACGGTGTCGCCGACAGCTGTCTCGACGGTATAGGCATCGGTCTGGGTTTCACTGTGGCACTCACCATCCTCGGCTCAGTGCGCGAGCTTCTCGGCACAGGGCGCATATTCGGACTGGAGATCTACCCCGAATCATTCGGCTCACTCATCTTCGTGCTTGCCCCGGGCGCATTCATAGCTCTCGGTCTCCTCATAGCACTCTTCACCAAGTTACGCACTAAAGAAGCCTAATACACCCATGATTGAATACATCTCAATAATCATAACGGCAATCTTTGTCAACAACATCGTATTCGCCCAGTTCCTCGGCATCTGCCCTTTCATCGGCGTATCACGCAAACTATCGTCGGCAGCCGGAATGGGAGCCGCAGTGACATTCGTAATGGTCCTTGCCACAGCTGTGACATGGCTGCTCCAGGATCTCGTGCTCAACCCCTTCGGGCTCGGCTTCATGCAGACCATCGTGTTCATTCTCGTCATCGCGGCACTCGTGCAGATGCTTGAGATCATCCTCAAGAAGATAGCTCCCGCGCTCTACAGCGCGCTCGGAGTGTTCCTCCCGCTCATCACCACCAACTGTGCCGTGCTCGGAGTGGCTATACTTGTGGTGCGCAACGGTCTCAACCTCGGCGAATCGCTCGTCTACGCCTTTGCCACCGCCATCGGCTTCACAATGGCGATATCCATCTTTGCAGGCATACGTGAGCAGCTTGCACGCACCGAAGTCCCCGCCGCAATGCGCGGAGTCCCCATCGCGCTCATCTGCGCCGGGCTCCTTGCCATGGCATTCATGGGTTTCTCAGGCATCAAGATAGGCTGATCAGCCTATCACGTCATAAAATAAACGGCAGTCAGGGACACACCTCATCCGGTGTGTCCCTGACTGCTGTTTCCATACAATCCCCATATATATCCATACCATTTTCTTATCCATTTCACTCTCCTGAAAACATGATACACGACACCGCGCACAAGCATATTTCACCTACACTTACATATTTTCACAAAAAATTCTATAAATCCAATCTGCTAATCCTTAAAAATTTTGGTTAAAAAACGCTAATTAGAGAAACTTGAATTTTTATGTTCATACAAATAATTACTAATTTTGCCGCACTAAAAAAATAAGGTTATAATTATATTAATTACAGTCAAAGATGTTTAACAAATTTCTTTCCTATGCGGCAGCATCCTTAGTGCTTGCCTCATGTTCAAGCACCGATGTGCTCGAAGAGAACATCGCAGCAGGTACCGCAATCAGTTTCAGCTCTCATGTCACCAACTCTTCACGTGCGGTGACCTCTGACAACCTCGAAAAGTTCCAAGTTTATGGAGGCTACACCACCGCTTCAACATCAGATTACCACACGGTATTCAATGCTGTCGCGGTATCAAAAGATGGTGATGGGTCATGGACATATGAGGGTTCATCCAAGTACTGGGTCGAAGGTGGTACATATAAATTTTATGCCTACAGCTGTGAGAATGTCGCCCTAGAAAAAGGCACACCTTCTTTCTCACAGAGTGGTCCTGATGCCGGTACTTTCAAAATCTCAGACTTCGAGTGTTCCAACGGTCACCAGCACGATCTCGTATACGCGTCTACAAACGCTATAACAGCTAAAGGCACAGGCAACAGCAAGGTATCTCTCAACTTCAAACATATCCTGTCAAAAGTAAACGCCAAGTTCAAGAGCGGCTTCCCCTCCGATTTTACCGTTGAGATTTCCGAAGTGGAATTCCGCAACATTTACGACAAAGCTAACTTCTCCTCATCCAACGAACTATGGAGCGGCCAGTCACGCACAATCGAATATAACGCAGCTGAAAATAAATGGACATCCATAGCCCTCCCTGTCACAGGTGATGACAAAACCATTCAGGCCGGCAAACCTGCCGAAGGATCGGACCCTGCTGTGGCAGCCAAAGATCTCACTACTGGTCCGGCATTCTTCCTGCCGGTTACCTACTCAGAAAACAATGTGACGCTGAGCTTTAAAATAGTTGTAAAACAGGGCGATGAAACCATTAAGACCGATTATGTGAAAGGCAACCTCAAACCCGAGTGGGCAATCGGTACATCTTACACCTACAACGTGACTATAAACGGCTCAGCTGCTGGTGTTGAGAAAATAGAATTCGAGGTAGATGCTTCAAACGGAGTTCAGGATTGGACTACATCTCCGGATGTAGATTTCAACATCGGCGCTTAAGTTTTAGAACAGATTAATTAACGCAATAAAGAGGGGTTGTGTTCAATTGTGAAGTGACCCCAAAAAGTTGGACAGGTTAAACATTATTCTGTTAAAAGGAAAGAGTTCGGTACTGCACCGGACTCTTTCCTTTTAACCTGGATTTACTTCTTTTATTGTTATAATAATCAATATATTCTTCTATAACGAGTCGCTGTTCATAACTGTACTTCATAAAAAGCACCCCAAAAGTTTTTTGTCTAACTTTTGGGGTGCAGTTCAGTTTTTTTATGCTATAGGATATGTGTATTGGCAATTCCACAACGCGACGGCAGGATCACTGCTGTCCGCCCACCGGAAGATCTATATCCTCATTGCTGCCCCAATCATCCATATCCACATCAAACCCCGATCCCGAACTGCTCTCGTTGTCCTCTATACGAAGCCCCGACACGCACACCTTGCCGCCTCTGGGCTGTGTCGAAAGCTGCCCGGTGATATCGAAATTGAATTCCTTGGTCTTGCCGTTGACAAGGTTCACTTCAAGATTCAGCGTATTGACATGCCTGTCATCACCCATCCTCGATTCAGGCAGATAGCCCGGTGTCCCGAACGACATCACCTTGGCTGTCACAGCATTATCTGACAACTTGCAGTCATACACCAGAATGGCACGGTCACTCATGGTCAAGCCATTGTAAAGATACACCCATCTTGCCATGCCGCTCATGGCTCCGCGAGCATCCATGACACGGTTGAAACCGTATTCAAACTCATATCTCACCTCATATTCAAACACCATAGGCTCCATGCTTATCTTCATATCCATCACCTCGTGATTGCCCACCTCCGAGTGGGACACCACATAGGCGGCATAGAGCATATCAGGAGGATTCAGCACAACCTCATCAGGATGCAGCTTACGCAACCCTTCGGGCGGCATACGTGAACCGGCGGTGGATGTCGCATAAACCGACTGCGGACCATCCGATTCACCGGCTATAAGCACACTCTCCGTATCGTTGTTATAAAGCAGAAGCGACTGCATTCCGTTCTCTCCGAAATTCACACTGCCCCCGCCCGGCGGCACATACATCTCGTTAGGCTGACCCATGGCATCGTACACAATCACTGTCACTCCCGATGGTGACGGCGTCGGTGACCCTGGCTCCGATGGATCCTGGCTTACCGACCACTTGAAATCTATATCGGCAGCCCCGAAATGATTATAGCAAAGCTCCTCCCTGCATCCTGCAAGTGACAGACCAGCCAAAGCAATACAGTAAAACGGCAATTTCATATCCTGCCCCCCCTTTCTTCATCATGGACCAAACCACCGAAACGCCACACTATCGCCAGTTTGAGCTTCAGCGGACCGAAATAGCTTGTGTTGCTGGTACGCATATAGATATGATGGTCCTCGTAAGGAATATATTCTTTATACTGTGCTGTCATCCATCCGGCACCTATACCGGCTTCAATGGAGAACACATCGGACAGCGACCACGAATATCCGAACGACACGCCGGCCATGACACCCTCTCCGCGATAACCTTTTGAGCCGTCCTCAAGATCATACAGCCCTGCTCCCACAAAGAGACCCGCATACATGTTATGCTGAAGTCTGCTTCCACGCAGCCATATGCGCCTCACCTCAGGGCTGACTATGGCAAGCTGATAGCACTTATGGGCCTCCTTCTGTTTCCACCAGGCTACATCACCCTCCAGATTGACTGACCAGTTCTTGCTCACACGCCACTCCAGTTCGAGAGCCGGCATCTTTATGGCGGCATAGAGGAGATTAGCCTTTAACGCAAACCTCCGGAACTCCACATCGCGCACTATCTCCCATCCCACAATATACGGTATCTCATCCATCGGCTCCGGATCAGCCTCTGGCTCCGGATCAGTGTCAGCCGTAGTGACCACAACAATGTCGGGTACCTCGTCACTGATCTCCGGCTCGCTTTTCACTGTGAGCCCAGTCGCCACAAGATTCTTTCCCGAAAGGCTCTCATCCCTCACATAAAGAAACACCTCGGCATTATGCAGCTCAGGAAAAAAATGATGCCTGAGCCATCGGTACACATCGCCCCCTTGCAGCTCCATAAGGCTTTTCTTTCGGCTGCCGATTATCTTATGGCCGGCACCGTAGACCCACACCGGAGTATTGTCGATTATACTCAGCACCTCATTCCTCAGAGGCACGCTGTCGTCATCGGCAACCATCCGGCGCAGCTCATCCCAGGCAATACCGCCTGGGGATCTGTCGATCAATCTGACATCAACGCCTGTCTCAGCAGCTATATATGAGGCAAGTGACATGCTACGGTTCTCACTAAGAAGCTCATTGGCTGTGCTCACACCGTCGGGTGATGTGTACGACCGCACAAGCACACGCTCTATATTGTCAATGGCGGCCTGACTGCGTATCTCCTCCAGAAAATGCCTCATGGCAACGGAATTACCGTCCATCTCAGGTTCGAAACGGCTGTGTCCGGACCGAAAATAGACCTTCGTAGAATCCGTGGCGATCTGTGCCATGGCCATTGACCCTACAAAAATATCCAGCAGAAGAAATATGATCAATCTTTTCATCAATTGACAATCTCATGCGTGAGTTCAACACTTGCCCGATAACTCATTCTACGATATGTGACCGGACATTCATGATAGTAATGTTGAATAAAGGTATAATCCAACTCTCAAAAAACGATTACAAAATTATCTAATTCACGCTAACTATGCAAGAAAACAGTACCTGAATAGGACCTGTAAAGCAATCAGAGACACCCCCGCAGAGGGGTATCCCTGATTTCGTTTACGTCAGATTCCGCCTTGTTACTTCTTGAGAATTATCTCCACTATCGGAGTCTTATATTTCACGTAAAGGGGACTGGTCTCATCTTTCCATACATTTACACGTTCTATAGTGCTCTGATCGATATCCCTGATGCTTTCCACCCTTACACCGTCGACAATGAAGGTCACATCCTTTTCATCGCCATTCAGCTCCACAGCTACCATCCCTCGGCTGCTATTTGTTCCAATTGAGGCGATAAGCTTCTTCCGATCATTCCCGGTCAGCCTGAACGCGATGGGAAGATTATACCACAGCTCCACCGGCTTGCCTTTCATT